>Ga0308165_1000100_pt1 | contig 222760 bp, 210 predicted proteins | sample PhyWR2_FD_201032 | JGI IMG/M metagenome (GOLD analysis project Ga0308165, IMG submission 201032) | Phyllosphere microbial communities from UC Gill Tract Community Farm, Albany, California, United States - DLSLW.R2 | ecosystem: Host-associated > Plants > Phyllosphere > Unclassified | place... | reverse complement strand
TGCCCGTCTATCGTTCCCGCACCACCACCCAAGGCCGCAACATGGCCGGCGCCCGCGCATTGTGGCGCGCCACCGGCATGAAGGACGGCGACTTCGACAAGCCGATCGTCGCGGTGGTCAACTCGTTCACCCAGTTCGTGCCGGGCCACGTACACCTGAAGGACCTGGGCCAACTGGTGGCGCGCGAGATCGAAGCGGCCGGCGGCGTCGCCAAGGAATTCAACACCATCGCCGTCGACGACGGCATCGCCATGGGCCACGGCGGCATGCTGTACTCGCTGCCGTCGCGCGACCTGATCGCCGACTCGGTGGAATACATGGTCAACGCGCACTGCGCCGACGCCATGGTGTGCATCTCCAACTGCGACAAGATCACGCCCGGCATGCTGATGGCGGCGATGCGCCTGAACATTCCCGTCGTGTTCGTGTCGGGCGGTCCGATGGAAGCCGGCAAGGTGGTCAAGGTCGTCAACAACGACCGCAAGGTGATCAAGCTGGACCTGATCGACGCCATGATCAAGGCCGGCGACAGCACCGTGTCGGACGCCGACGTCGCCGAAATCGAACGCTCCGCCTGTCCTACCTGTGGCTCATGCTCGGGCATGTTCACCGCGAATTCGATGAACTGCCTGGCCGAAGCGCTGGGCCTGGCGCTGCCGGGCAACGGCACCATCGTCGCCACTCACGCCGACCGCAAGGAGCTGTTCCTGGGCGCCGGCCGCCTGATCGTCGAACTGGCCAAACGCCATTACGAACAGGACGACTACTCGGTGCTGCCGCGCAGCATCGCCAGCAAGGCTGCGTTCGAAAACGCCATGGCGCTGGACGTCTCGATGGGCGGCTCCACCAACACCGTGTTGCACTTGCTGGCCGCCGCGCATGAAGCGCAGGTCGAATTCACCATGGCCGACATCGACCGCATCTCGCGCAAGGTGCCGTGCCTGTGCAAGGTCGCGCCGATGACCGACAGGTACCACATCGAAGACGTGCACCGGGCCGGCGGCATCGTCGCGATCCTGGGCGAACTGGCGCGCGCCGGCTTGCTCGACACCTCGCTGCCGACCGTGCACAGCAAGACCATGGGCGAAGCGATCGAAAAATACGATATCCGCGTCAGCAGCGACGCAGCGGTCCACAAGCTGTTTCGCGCAGCGCCCGGCGGCGTGCCGACGCAGACCGCGTTCTCCCAGGCCGAGCGCTATGAGCACGGCGACCTCGACCGCAGCGCCGGTTGCATCCGCGATCTGGAGCACGCGTATTCGAAGGACGGCGGCCTCGCTGTCTTGTACGGCAACATCGCTGAAAAGGGTTGCATCGTGAAGACCGCCGGCGTGGATGAAAGCATCCTCAAGTTCTCCGGCAAGGCGCGTGTGTTCGAAAGCCAGGACGCCGCAGTCGAAGGCATCCTCGGCGACACCGTGCATGCCGGCGACGTCGTCATCATCCGCTACGAAGGTCCCAAGGGCGGCCCGGGCATGCAAGAAATGCTGTATCCGACGTCGTACATCAAATCCAAGGGCCTCGGCAAGGCGTGCGCGCTGTTTACCGACGGTCGTTTCTCGGGCGGTTCGTCGGGACTGGTGATCGGCCACGCTTCGCCGGAAGCGGCCGAGGGCGGCGCCATCGGCCTGGTGCAAGAGGGCGACATGATCGACATCGATATCCCTTCGCGCACGATCAACCTGCGCGTGACCGCCGAAGAGTTGGCGCAACGCCGTGCCGCAATGGAGGCGCTTGGCCATGATGCATGGCAGCCGCTGGGCCGCGAGCGCGTCGTGTCGCAGGCGCTGCAAGCCTACGCTGCGCTGACCACGTCCGCCGATCGCGGCGCCGTGCGCGACCTGTCGCAACTCAAGCGCTGAGCCATTCAGCGATCCAACTCGGCAGCAGCTGAGCACCGAGTAACTGACCCGCATCCAGCCGCGTTATTGCATGGCGCGGATGCGGGCAGTGCAGTCAATCCCATCGTTTGTTTTCAGGCCGGCTCTGGCGCGGTGCAGACCCGGTTGCGTCCCTGGTTCTTGGCCTGGTACAAGGCCAGGTCGGCTTGCCGGATCAGCGTTTCCGGTACGTCGCCTGCACGCACCGGCGTAAAGGCGTCGATGCCGGCGCTGACGGTGACGTTGCCGATCGGATTGCCGGCATGCGGGATGTTGAGCGCGGCGATCTTGCCGCGCAACTCTTCGGCGATCTGCAATGCCGTGGCGATGTCGGCGCCGGGCAGCAGCACCGCCAGTTCTTCACCGCCGTAGCGCGCAGCCAGGTCGCAGGCGCGTCGCGGCACCGCTTTCACGGTCCGGCCGATCTGGCGCAGGCATTCGTCGCCGGCCGCATGGCCGTACAGATCGTTGTACTGCTTGAAGCGATCGACATCGATCAGGATCAGCGCCAGCGAACTGGCGTTGCGCATGGCGCGGCTCAACTCTTCCTGCAAGGCGAGGTCGAAATGGCGGCGGTTGGCCAGGCCGGTCAGGCCGTCTTCCAGCGCCAGCCGTTGCAGGGTGGCGTTGAGTTCGTTGAGCGAATCGCGCGCTTGGCGCAGCGAGATTTCCGTCTTCGCGCGCAGCCTGATCTGGCGCACCAGCCGCCAGCCGATAAACGCCAGCGTCAGCACCAGGATGGCGATGCCGCAGGCGTGCGCGATGGTGTCGCTGACCCAGCCGGCCAGCACTTCATCGCGTGACAGCGCCACGAAAATGAACAGCGGGTAATGTTGCAGATGTTGATAAGCAGTCAGGCGCACTTCGCCGTCCACGGCCGATTTCATGGTCAGCAGGCCGGAAGCGTTCTGGGCAATATGATCGCGATAGATCGGCAGGTCGACCATGCTGCGGCCGACGTATTTTTCGTACAGCGGTCGTCGCACCAGCGTCGTGCCCGGATTGGTGCCGAGGAAGATGACCCCCTTCTTGCCGATGTCGAATGTGTCATAGAACATGCGGAAATATTCCAGGTCCAGCGCCGCCATGATGACGCCGGCGAAGCTGCCGTCTTCGTGGTTGACGCGACGCGAGACGGTGATGACCCAGGTGTTGGTGGTGGCGCTCTTGATGAGCGGCCCGACATGCGCCTCGCGCGTGGCGTGGTCGCGATGGAACTGGAAATATTCGCGCCCGGAGACATCCAGCTGCGCATACAGCGGCGTCGAATCGATTACCGAATGGCCATGCTCGTCATACGCGAAGTAGGCGTGGATCTGACCCAGCGTGGTGGCGCTCTGGCCCATCAGCGAGGCCAGTTGTTCGCGGCCGGAGAGGGTATAGCCTTCGTTTTCCACCAGTTTCACCATGCCGATCAACGAGACGTCGGCCGACTTGAAGGTGTCGTCGGCGTGGCGCTGTATCGCGCGCGCCACGTTGGTCAGTGCGACGCTGCTGTCGGCCAGCTGTTCGCGGCGGGCGGCGCCGAGCTGGACCAGATCGACAATGATGAACAGCGCGCACACCAGCAGGATGAAGCCGATCGCCAGGTTGGCGACGGCGGCGGGTTTGCGCGAAACAGGTTCCGGCAGCGGCTCAGTGAGGCCCAAATCCATGCTGCTCTCCCCGGTGGTGAAGATGGCACATGATACAAGAAACGCCCGGGTGCACCCGGCTTGTCGGAAGGGAGGAGAACCGCTCAGCGGCGGTTTCAGTGGCGGTATTTGCGCGGTAGTGGCAGCAGCATGTCGAGCAGCGCAGCGAACGCGCCGCCGCCGTGATGGCCGTGCTGTTTCTTGTCTTCGTACATGCGGGCATCGGCGCGCTGCATCAGTTCCGTGATCGATGTCGCGGCATCGCTGTCGACATGGCCGACGCTATAGCACAGCTTGTACACGCGCTTGGCGCTGCGGTTGTGCTGCTTCACTGCTTTTTCCAGGAAGCGCAGCGCAACTTCGGCCTGCGGCTTGCCGGTGTTGGGCAGCAGCACCGCGAATTCGTCGCCGCCGAGGCGCCCGACGATATCGGACTGGCGGAAGCTGCGCGACAGGATCGCGCTGAAATCCTGCAGCGCGCGGTCGCCTTCGGCATGGCCGAAACGGTCGTTGATCTGCTTGAACAGGTCGAGGTCGAAGTAGAACAGCGAGACCGGCTTGTCGAGTCGTTTGCACAGGCTCAGCGCCTGCTCCGACATGGCTTCGAAGCCGCGCCGGTTGGGAATGCGGGTGAGTTCGTCAACGGTCGCCAGTTCCATGGCGAACAATTCCTGCTCGGCCATCCTGGCGAGGTCGCGCAACAGTGCCTGGTCGTCGTCGTCGAACGCGCGCGGCTGGTCGTCGATCAGGCACAGCGTGCCGAGCTGGTCGCCGTTGCCGACGCGGATCGGGCAGCCGGCGTAAAAGCGCACGCGGGATTCGCCCATGCGCAGCGGGTTGCCCTGGAAGCGCTGGTCCAGCACGGTGTCTTGCACCACCAGCAGGTCGGCGGCGGCATAGGCATGGCGATCGTCATCCCGCGCATCGTGTTTCTGCAGCGGCCACCCGCGATGCGCTTCCACCAGGCTCACGAACGCCACCGGTACGTTGAACAAGCGCTTGGCCAGGCGCGTCAGCCGCTCGAAGCGGATTTCCGCCGACGAAGCGAGCAAGCCGAATGCATGCGATGCGTTCACTTGATAAAAATCATGCGGCGACATGTCAGGCATCTTCATGGGCGTGGACTCGATTCATGGCAACGGGCTAATCAAACTTGCCTTCCGCGCGGCATGTTCGACAACATTCTGCGCAGAAGGTATTCCCGGTAACGACAGGCTCGCCGTTTTCTGAAGCGGGACAAATAAAATTTACACTTGCCGCGACCGCATGTTTTTGTGGAAATATTTTCAAAAGGAAATTATTTGCCGACGTGAAACGAGAAGCCATTCGGCCTGTTGGCGAGATCGGCCGGGTCAGAAACTCAGGACTTGGCCTCGTAATACGCGCCGCCCATGCCGTCCACCTTGAACTGCATGCGCAGCACGCGTTCGGCGCCGCAGAAGTACACGTGCCAGTTTTCAGTCCAGTTGCCCTGGATCGGGTAGGTGCCGGCCACCAGCGGTTGTTTGAGCGGCAACCAGACGGCGTCGCCGACGGCGCTGACGTCCTTGATCGACATCAGGCGGAAATCCTTGCATAGCGTCGAATTCGGCGTGCCGTTGCGTTCCGATGCCAGCGCTGCTGCGGTCATGACGGTCGGGATGGCGTCGGCGATCAGCTTGGGCGCTGCGCGCGACGGCCCCAGCGTGTCCACCTGCTGCGCCAGCGCCAGGTATTTCTGGTGGTCCGGCGACAGGTCGGGAATGCCGTCGAGCAGCGTGCGGATCTGCCTGGTGGTGCCCGCGCCGCTTTGCTCCAGCAGCAAGGTCGCCAGCATTAGTCGCGCCGGCAGGTAACCGGCGGCGGCGGCGCCGGCCAGGCCGTCAATGGCTTCGATCTGGTCGCCGCGCTCGGCGATGCTGCGACCTGCGATGGCGTTGTACTTGCGGTCGTCAGCCTGGCCGTTGACCATGAACTGGTTGGCCGGATCGAGCGTATAAGCCTGCCACAAGCCGTAGCCGGCGCGCTGGTCGCCGCCGGCGATGGCTTTGCGCGTCCACGCGCGCGCTTCGGCGAAATTCACCGGCAAGCCCTTGCCCGGCAGGTGGAGGTCGCCGTAGATCGCGGCACAGGTCGGCTCGCCGCCTTCGGCGCATTCGCGCGCCAGCTTCGCGCCTTGCGTGATGTCGCGTGCAGTGCCGAGACCGCGCAGGGTCATCAGCGCGAGGAAGGACTTGGCGCGGTTGTCGCCCTGAGTCGCCAGTTGCGAAAACTCGCGGTAGGCGGCTTCATACTTTTGTTCGCCGTAGGCCTTGAGGGCGCTGTTGATGTCGGCATGCGCCGGCAGTGCGGCGACGGACAGCACACCGTATAACAAGCAGGAAACGGTGGTGTAGACGAAGGGCTGCTTCATGGTGATTTCCGGAGAGGCGAAGCCGTCTATTTTAATCCGGCTGACTGATTGGGTTTCAGTCGGGCTTCAGTTGCGCTTCAATACTGATCGTACTTGCGCGATTGGCCCCTGACCTTGTCGGCCGGGTATTTCTCTCGGTTGAGTTGCATCTTCTCGATGACGGCGTCGTAGAGGTCGACGTCGAGACGATCAGCCAGGCGGATCAGGTAGACCAGCGAATCGGCCAGTTCGTGGCGAACGCCGATGCGGTGCGCATCGTCGAGTTCGTCCTGTTCACCGGTCTTGAGCCATTGGAAATGCTCAACCAGTTCAGCCACTTCGACCGACAAGGCCATGGCGAGGTTCTTGGGCGTGTGGAATTGCTGCCAGTCGCGTTCTTCGGCAAACTGGCGCACGATGTCGCGCAGGGCGACGAGGTCGGAGGAGGGCGTGGTCATCGTGGGTATCCTGATCATCGATTCATGTTGGATAAGGAGCAGACTATAGCGCTGTCGCGACAATGTCGCGCTGTTCGCTTGAGGTTGTCGAAAAAATTCGATGACCGGTCTGATTCGCTTATGATGTCCTTCACCGCATCGAGATGAGGGTCCTCCATGAGATCTCAGTTCCCCGCGATCAAGGCGTTGCTGCTGGCCCTGTGTTGCATGCAGGCAAGCCATGTCACCGCCGCCACCGCTGTTGCCGCCGATGAGGTCAGGACGGTCGCCATCGGGTTCGCCGGCCCGCTGGCGGAAGGCCCCGCGCAAAGCGCACGCGATGCGGCATTGCTTGCCATCCGGGAAATCAATGCGCGTCCGCCGCTGATTGCGGGCGAAAAAGTCCTCTTCAAATTGCTCGACCACGACGACAAGGGCGATGTCAATGTCGCTGCACTGACTGCCCGCTATTTCGTCGCGTCCAAGGTGGTCGCCGTGATCGGCCACTGGAATTCCGCCGCCAGTATTGCTGCCGCCGGCATCTATGGCGATGCGGGTATCGTGCAAATCAGTCCGTCTTCGACCAGCAGCCAGTTCACCCAGCAAGGCTTGCCCACCACGTTTCGCATGGTCGGCCATGACGGCGTGCGCTCCGGCCATATCGGCGCCTATGCATTGAACATGTTGCGCGCGCAACGCATCGTGGTCATCGACGACGGCACGGTATTCGGCAGCGCGATGGCCGACCAGTTCGCCGTCTATGTCCGCGACAATGCGGGACGCATCGTCGGCCGCACCACCATCAGCAACAAGACCTCAGATTTTTCGCCGGCGCTGGACGTGGTCAGGCAAGCCAGGCCCGACCTTATCTTCCACGCGGGTCGCCTGTATTCCGGCGGCCTCAACCACAGCGAAAATCTTCTCGGCGGCCTGCGACGCCTGGGTTTTCCCAAGAAAATGATCCTGGCGGAAGTCACCGCGGATCCAACGACGATGAAAGAAGCGGCGTTGGGCGGCATCGATATCTTCGCCATTTCGCCTGGCCTCCCCTTGGAGAAGTTGCCGCGCTGGAAGTCATTCCAGAAAAGTTTCTCGACCCAGTTCACGTCGCGCATCACGCCTTATACGCCGGCCGCCTATGACGCAGTCCATGTGCTGGTGGAAGCGCTCAGGCAAGCCAATTCCTGGAATCCCCAAAAGATCGGAGCGGCCTTGCACGGGGTCCGCTACACGGGAGTGACCGGCCTCATCTCATTCGATGAAAAAGGCAACCTGATCAATCCTGCGTACACCGTTTACCAGCTCAGGGAAGGCACGTGGACACCGATCGAACTCATCGGGAAGTAGTGCGCATTGCCTGTGGCAGCTGCGGCGGTTCGTCCCCCCATCAAAACGTATAGTTGACGGCGGCCATGGTGCCGTAGTTGGTGCGCGCCTTCACGATCGGGCTGTCGCCGGCCTTCTTCATGTAGCGCGTGGCTTCGGTAGCGGCCAGCAGCGACCAGTTTTCGTCGAAGCGATGGGTCCAGGTGATGGCGGCCTTGACGGCGTACAGCCCGGAACCCGGCGTATATCTTGTGTAGCCGCTGGTCGCGCTCTGGTTGGCGGTGACGCCGAAGTAACTCTGGTTGTAGTCGTTGCTGCCGAAGTGTGCGCTGCCGGCCACGGCGAGTTTGTCCCTGGGCATGGTCATCACCGTGGCGTCGGCCTTGGCATAATAGTTGCGCCCGCGATCGCGGTTGCTGAGCGGCTGCGAAGCGCCGGCGCTGAGCGTCAGGCTCTGCGTGAGCCGGTAGCCAAGGCTGAGGTTGAGCAGCGCCGCACCCTTGACTTCGCCCATGCCTTTCAATTTGTCGGAGCCGGCTTTGAAAGTCTGGTTGGAATCCTTGCGGCCGGCGTCGTAACCGATCGCCGCCGAGGCGATGAACTTGTCGCCGAAGCTGTGGCGATAGCCGATGCCTTCGCCGGCATCGATAAAGCCGCCCCAAGGGGTGGCCACGCTGATGACCGGCAAGGCGGCGGCCTTGTATTCGTCGCTGCCGGCGTAGCGCGGCAGGTAAGCGGCGCCAAGGCCCAGCGTGATTTTGGTCTCGCTGCCGCCGGCGGCGGCAGCGGTCTGCTGCGCCGACGCCGGCATGGCGGCGACTGCGGTGAGGGCTGCTGCTGCTGCATTCGCTGCGAAGGCAATGCGACGATGTGAAAATGTCATGGTTTCTCCTGTGATGAATGAGCGCCATTGTCGGTACCGGCGGCACGCAGGTCTGTGGGAGTTTGGTGGAGAAAATGTGCGGCCGTGTGTCAACATGTGTTTGTTTGTAATGCGCCGGCACACGCGCTTGCGACGCAGCTATCATGCGCACGGGAAGCGAGCGGGAAGCTCATTGGAAAGCCATCAGGGATGAAAAAAATACTATTGATCGAAGACGACGTGCGTCTTGCCGAATTGATATCGGAATATCTGTGCCGCTACGATTTCGAAGTGGCGGTGGTGCTGCGCGGCGACCAGGCATTGGCCGCGGTCGCGCGCGAAAAACCGGACGTGGTGATTCTCGACCTGATGCTGCCAGGCATGGACGGCATGGACATCTGTCGCCAGTTGCGCAGGGATTCGTCGCTGCCGGTGATGATGCTGACGGCGCGCGCGGACATCTTCGATCAGGTCGCCGGACTCGAGATCGGCGCCGACGATTACATGCTCAAACCGGTGCAGCCGCGCCTGCTGCTGGCGCATCTGCGCGCCATCCTGCGCCGCCACGAAGGCCAGCCCGAAGCGGCCGAAGTGCGCCAGCTGCAATTCGGCGAACTGCAGATTGACCTGGCTGCGCGCCAGGTGTGCTGGAAGGGCGAAGAGATCGATCTCAAGACCTCCGACTACAACCTGTTCGTGATCCTGGTGCAGGCCGCCGGCAAGGTGCTCAGCCGCGACGAGTTGCTGCGGCGCTGGCGCGGCATCGACTTCGACGGCATGGACCGTACCGTCGACGTCAGCATTTCGCGCCTGCGCAAACGCTTCAACGACGATGCCCAGGAGCCGCGCAAGATCAAGACGGTCTGGGGACGCGGTTACCTGTTCAGTCCGATCGCCTGGGAGGAGTAAGTGCTCCGTAATCTGGTTCGCCTTTACCTCGTGATCGCAGCGCTGGTGGTTGCCTCCATCCTCGTTGTCAACTACGGCTTCCCTCACTTTTTCGCCGGTCAGTTCGCCAAGGCCGTGCGCGCCGGTTTCAATGGCGAGAGCTTCATGCTCAATCGCCTGTTGTCCGGTCGCAGCCAGGCCGAACAGGAGGCATTGCTGGCGCAATTGCGCGCCGCCGCGCCGCAGCGTTACAGCCGCCCCGTGCAGACCCTCGATCAATTGCCGCCGGCCGTGCGCGAACAACTGGCGCAGCATCCCGTCGGCTGGGAAATCACCGGCAGCAAATGTTGCGTGGTCTACGTCAGGCTCGACGACGGCGGACTGGTGCGCGTGCAGTCGCTGGAAGAATTGCCGATGGTGGAAGTGGTTGCCTATGCGCTGATCTTCAGCACCATCCTGGCGGCGGTATGCATCTGGCTGATCCCGCATTGGCGCGACCTGGAAAAGCTGCGGCTGGCGGCGGCGCGCTTCGGCGGCGGCAGGCTCGACGCCCGCGTCGGTTTGTCGGGGCGCTCTTCGATCCGGCAATTGAGCAGCCACTTCGATCGCATGGCGGACCGCATCGGCAAGCTGATCCATGCACAGCGGGACATGGTCAATGCGGTCTCGCACGAGTTGCGCACGCCGTTGTCGCGACTCGAATTCGGCCTCGACATCCTGCAGCATCACGCGCAGGATCCCGCCACCGAAAACCGCATTCTCGGCCTGCGCAAGGACGTCGAGGAACTTGAGGCGCTGGTGGCCGAATTGCTCACGCTGGGACTGCTGGAACATGACCGCCAGGGCGTTTTCACCGAGACCGTGGGCTTGCCGGAATTCCTGCGCGATACCTGCGGCGTCACCGCCGAGGCGCTGGCGTTGGGCAAGCTCGAACTGCGCTGCAGCGTGGATGCGCAACTCACGACCGTGGTCACCGAAGCGCGTACCCTGGCGCGTGCTTATTCCAACCTGGTGCGCAATGCGGCGCAGCACGCGAATTCCATCGTACGCGTGCGCGCCGAACTGGCCACGCCGGATGCGTGGACGCTGACGGTGGAAGATGACGGCGCCGGCATTCCGGAGGCCGAGCGCGAGCGCGTGTTCGAATCTTTTTACCGGCTCGACCAGAGTCGCGATCGCGCCACCGGCGGCTACGGACTCGGCTTGTCGATCGTGAAAAAAATCGTCGCGCGCCACGGCGGCAGCATTCGCGTCGACGGCAGCGAACTGGGCGGGGCCATGTTCGTCATGCGTTTCCCGTTGCGGCAACTGCCGCCCTGAATGCGGACGCGTTTGCGCGAGATCAGAAACCGAGTTCGGGACGGAGGTAGGCGGCCAGCCAGATCAACATGGCGATCGTGGCGGCAAGCAGAATCTTGTTGCTCGGCATGGCGAGGGTTTTCTTGTTGTGTGCCCGCTATTGTAGGCCTGCCGCGCCGGCGCAGGTATATCCGTCTGTGCATGAATTGTGTAAATTTGTACACGCCGCGCCGATTCTGCGACACTTCGGGTTCCGCCCACCATCGATAACAGTCCCATGAACGGCAACTGGACCGACGGCTACGTCACCGACATCGGCTACACCCACGGCTACTATCCGCAACTCAATCCGGCGCGGCTGCAACTGGCGTTCGCCGCCGCCGGCCTCGACAGTCCGCTGGTGCGCACCGCCTGCGAACTCGGCTTCGGCCAAGGCCTGAGCATCAATATCCACGCCGCCGCGTCGCCGGTCAGCTGGTACGGCAACGACTTCAATGCCGCCCAGGCCGCGCACGCGCAAACATTGGCGCAAGAGTCCCGCAACGGCGCGCAACTGGAGCAGGCCAGCTTCGCCGAATTCTGCACGCGCGAGGATCTGCCGCAGTTCGATTTTATCGCCATGCACGGCATCTGGAGTTGGGTCTCGGCCGACAACCGGACGCTCATCCGCGACTTCGTCGACCGGCGCCTCAAGCGCGGCGGCGTGCTCTACGTCAGCTACAACACCCAGCCCGGCTGGGCCGCCTTCATGCCCTTGCGCGACCTGCTGCTGCGCCACTTTGACATGCCGTCCAACGCCGGCAAGGGCAGCGCCGAACGCATTGACGCGGCGCTCGAGTTCGCCGGACGCATGTTCGCCGCCGACCCGGTCTATGCGCGCGCCAACCCTTTCATGCAAGAGCGCATCGCGATCCTCAAGAAACAGAGCCGGCATTATCTCGCGCATGAATATTTCAACCGCGACTGGCACGCCGAGTCCTTCGCCGACATGGCGGCGATCTGGTCCGGCGCGGGGCTGGAGTTCGCCTGCTCGGCTGATTTTCGCGATCATCTGGACATGGCCAACCTGACGCCGGCGCAGCGCGAATTCTGCGACGCCGTCGACGATCGCCACCTGCGCCAGAGCGTGCGCGACTTCATGGTGAACCAGCAATTTCGCCGCGACTACTGGGTGCGCGGTGCGCAGGCGCTGGGCCCCGCTAGCCACCAGGCGTTGCTGGCGCAACAACGGGTAGCCTTGCTGACCGCTCCCGACCAGATCCCGATGACGCTCAAGACGGTATCTTCCGAGATCACGCTGAACCAGCATATCTACGGCCCGGTCATCGCCGTGCTGGCCGACGGCCTGCCGCATTCGCTGGGCGAGATCGCCGGCATCGTCGGCAGCCGCAACCTCGGCCTGCAGCAGGTGCTGGACACGCTCATGATGTTGATCGGCAATGGCCATGCCGCGCCGGTGCAGGCCGAATCCGACATCCTGCAGGGCCGCGACGGCAGCGCCGCGCTGAACCGCCACCTGATCGGGCAGGCCGTGCATGGCAACGCCGATGGCGACATCGAACACCTGGCCAGCCCGGTCACCGGCGGCGGCGTGCCGGTCGACCGCATCCAGCAATTGTTCATGCTGGCGGTGCTGGAAGGACGAGAGACGCCGGAGGCCATCGTCGGCTTGGTGTGGCGCCACATCGCCGCCGGCGGCAAGAAGATCGTGCGCGACGGCGTGCGGCTCGAGGATGAGCAGGCCAACATTGACGAACTGACCTTGCTGGCGCAGCGTTTCTTCGTCGAGCGGCTGCCGTTGCTGCAAGCCCTGCAGGTGATATGAAGCAGATTGTTTCCTTTTGGAAATGCATAAAGTCGTGAATTTTTTGCAAGGTCTTCCGGGGATCGGGGTGTGCAAACTCGGGTAACATTGAGCCGGTTTCTGGACAGGATCCATCGGCATTTCCGAGAAGAAAAACACTTTGAACAATCTGTTGCGAGTCAAATGGACGCTCAAGGCCAAGGTCATCATGGTCGTGGTCGCTGCCGTCCTGGTGACGACCGCCGTGGTCGTGGCGGTCTCGCTGACCATCATGAAGAGTGACATCAAGGCGTTGATCGGCGCGCAGCAGTACACCGCGATCAAGATGGTCGCCACCGCCCTCGACGAGAGTTTCCAGACACGCCGCATCACCTTGCGTGCCCTGTCGCAGGGCTTGCCGCCGGAAGCGCGGCATGATGCACATCAACTGCAGGTCTACCTCGCCGGCCACACCAGCCTGACGGAAATGTTCTTCAATCTGTCGGTGTTCGACGCCAACGGCCAACTGATCGCCAACTTCAACGACACCAGCGCCATCGGCCGCTTCAACGTGGCCGACCGCGAATACATGCGACGCACGTTGGAGCAGAGGCGCGGCGTGATTTCCGAGCCGCTGCGCAGCCAGATATCGAAACGCGCCATCGTGCTGATGACCGAGCCCGTGTTCGACGATAGCGGCAACATCATGATGGTGTTCGTGGCCAGCATCGACCTGCAGCAAGCCAACTTCCTCGGCCAGTTCACCAACGCCAAGGTCGGCAGGAACGGTTTCATCTACATCATCACGTCCAAGGGCGTGATCGTGGACCACGTCGACAAGGCGCGCATCCTGCAGCATGTCGACAACGTCGGCGGCAAGAGCGGCGGCACCGAGCCGGCCCTGGCCGGTTTCGAAGGCAGCATGGAAGGCCTCAGCCGCAGCAACCAGCCGGCGCTGTTTTCGTTCAAGCGCATGAAAACGGTGGACTGGATCATCGGCTCGATCTACCTGCAGAAGGACGCTTTCGTGCCGGTGCGCGACATGCAGAACCGGGCTCTGCTGGTGTCGTTGTCGCTGGCGGCGCTGGCCGGCTGGCTGGCCTGGCTGATCATGTCGCGCCTGATCGATCCCTTGCTCCGACTGCACGGCCACATTCAGAAAATCCGCACATCCAAGACCTATGACGAGGTGCCGCTGTCGTACCGCGCAGATGAAATCGGCGACCTTGGCAGCGCCTTCAACTCGCTCATGCGGGAACGCAAGGACGCCGAGATGGAGCTCGACCAGGCGCGCGTCAACCTGGAAAGCATGAACAAGGCGCTCGAACGGCTGGCCCTGGAAGACGATCTCACCGGGCTCGCCAACCGCCGCCAGTTCGATCTCAGCCTGCAGGAAGAATTCAGCCGTGCCATGCGCAACGGCGTTTCGCTGGCGCTGGTGATGATCGACGTCGATCACTTCAAGCAATACAACGACATTTACGGCCACCTCGCGGGCGACCAGTGCCTGCGCAAGGTCGGGCGCGTGATCAAGGCGCAGCAGACGCGCCCGGGCGACCTCATGGCGCGTTACGGCGGGGAAGAAGTGTGCATCCTGCTGCCCGGCGCCGACGAGGCCGGTGCGCTCGCGGTGGCCGAACGCATCCGCCTGGCGGTGCGCCAGCTCGGCCTGCTGCATGAAGGCAATGAAGCAGGCATCGTCACCATCAGCGCAGGCGTCAGCGCGTTCGTGCCGGTTCGCGACATCGACGCCGCCGACAAGCTCATGCGCGCCGCCGACAAGGCGCTCTACCTGGCCAAGGCGCAAGGCCGTGATCGCATCTGCAGCAGCAGTGATTTGCCGGCGCCGGCCTGAGCCTGGATTCCGGTCAGTTAGTTCTTTTTGTACCGGCGCGTGATCTTCTTCGCCAGGTCGAGGAAATTCTTTTCCGCCGGCGAGATGCTGGCGGTGCGGCTGACCAGCGTGATCGGCGCCACCAGCGCCGGCTTGGCGTCGCGGATGCGGCAATACACCACGCTGTCGCGATGGAAATCCTTCATCGACGCCGGCACCACCGAGATGCCGCCACCCGCCGCCACCAGGCTGATGTTGGTCAGCATGCGTTCGACTTCGGAGGCGATGTGCGGCGTGAATCCTGCGTTTTCACACGCCTCGATCAGGCGTGAATACATGCCCGGCGCACCGTGTCGCCGCACCAGGATGAATTGCTCGTCGGCCAGCGCACGCAGCGATACGATAGGCAGGTCGTCTTTCTGTTGCTTCTCCAGCAGCGCGTGTCCCATCGGCAAAATCAACAGCATTTCTTCATCGAGCAATGGCAGGAAGCCGATGCCGCGCGGCTGGCTTACCGGCGCGCGCAGGAAGCCGAGGTTGACCTTGCCTTGTTCGATCTCTTCGGTGAGTTCCGCCGCATTGCCTTCGCGCAGGTCGAGGTGTACGCCGGGGTAGGCGTCGCGATACGCACGGATGATGCCGGGGATCAGCGGATGCGCGGCGGCCGAGCTGGTGAAGCCGATCACGATGGTGCCTTCGAAGCCTTGCGCCGCACGCGCAGCCTTGGCCGACGCCAGTTCGACGCTGTGCAGGATGGCCTTGGCTTCCTGCAGGAAGGCAGCGCCGCCGGCGGTCAGTTCGGCGCCTTTAGGGTGGCGTCGGAACAGGTCGAAGCCGAGCTCTTTTTCCAGCATCCTGATCTGGTGGCTCAGCGGCGGTTGCTGCATCTCCAGCCGTTCCGCGGCGCGGGTGAAGTGCTGTTCTTCGGCGACGACCAGGAAGTAGCGGAGGTGGCGGAGTTCCATTGTTGTTATCTCTTTTGGGTTTGGAAGTCTTCAGGTGGATACATTTTACATCTGGTCTTTTGTTTCGACTTCCATGCTGCGCGTTGATGAATGCTTTGTTATCTTCGGACGACCAAGCCGGGGGTAGCCCGGCAGCTACTCACTTTTCTTGCTTCGCCAAGAAAAGTAAGCAAAAGAAGGCGACCGCAAGTTCGTAGCCCCTTCGGGGTCCCCGGCGTCGTCAGGCACAAATCGGGAAGGGAAACAAACTCGCTGCGCTCAGACAAGTTTCCCTTCTTTATCCGATTTGCACCTGCCGCCACCGGCTACTCGCAAGCGGGAATTCCAGACTGGCTCGCTGCGCATCGCCAGGGAGGGCGGTGGCTCGATGGTCGTCGTTCTTCATTACCGCTAAAACAAGAAATGTCAGTTCGATGCCGAAGGCGAGCCCTCTGCGATGCGTAGCGAGCAGTTAGGCCGTTCCGCTTGGAGCCAGCCGGTGCTGCGATGCGAAAAATGGAAAAAGAGGGGAAACTTGTCTGAGCGCAGCGAGTTTGTTTCCCCTCCCATTTTTTGCTTCGCAGCACCGGGAAGTCCGAAGGACCTGGATCCCGCGGTCGCCTTTCTTTGCTTACTTTCTTTGGCGAGACAAAGAAAGTGAGTAGCTGCCGGGCTACCCCCGGCGAAGGGTTGATCGAAGAAAGAACAGACGAAGCTACAAACAAACAGCAAGTCGGGACAAAACCAGAATCACAATAGCGGATAACCCTCATGCCAAGGCCTCCCCGCACTTCACTCCAAACGTATAAAATTTCACCCAACCAATAAATTACAACTCGGAGACCGCCTGCTGCGCAACCAGCCAGGCAACCAATGAAGCAACCCCTCTACAAAAACGCCTTCCTGCACATGGTCGTCGCCATCGCCATCGGCATCGCGCTCGGCCACGCTGATCCGCACCTGGCGGTGCAGATGAAGCCGCTCAGCGACGGTTTCGTGCGCCTGATCGGCATGCTGATCGGCGTGGTGATGTTCGCGCTGGTGGTGTCGGGAATCGCCGGGATGCAGGACAAGAGGCACGCCGCCAAGGTCGGCGGCAAGGCCATCATCTATTTTGAAGTCATGACCTTGGTCTCGCTCGGCTTCGGCATGCTCGCCGCCGACCTGCTGCAACCGGGCCTCGGCTCCAACCTCGATCTGTCGCACGTCGCCGACGGCGCGCACTATGCGGCGCGGCTGTCGACTTCGGGCGTGACGGATTTCCTGCTCAACATCATCCCCAACAGCTTCTTCGAAGCATTCACGCGCAACAGCAGCCTGCAGATCCTGTTGCTGGCGGTGCTGTTCGGCATCGCGCTGTCGCGCATGGGCGAGCGCGGCCGCAGCTTGCTCAATTTCATCGAAGCCAATCTGCGCATCCTGTTCGGAATGATCAACATCATCCTCAAGGTCGCACCGCTGGCCGCGTTCGGCGCCATGGCCTACACCATCGGCCGCTACGGCGTGGCGTCGGTCCTGCCGCTGCTGCATTTCGTCGGGGCGATCTATCTCGCCAGCATAGCCTTCATCTGCGTGGTGATGGGACTGATCGCGCGCGTGGCGGGGATCAATATCTTCCGCCTGATCGCTTTCATCAAGGAAGAACTGCTGCTGGTTTTTTTTACCACCTCATCCATGGCGGCGCTGCCGGGACTAATCGAAAAGATGGAACGCCTCGGCTGTTCGCGCGCGGTGGTGCGGCTGGTGCTGCCGACCGGCTATACCTTCAACCTCAATGGCACCAATATCTATCTCACCATGGCGGCGCTGTTCCTGGCGCAGGCCGGCGGCATCGAGGTGAGCCTGTGGCAGCAACTGTCGCTGCTGGCGATCTGCATGCTGACGTCCAAGGGCGCCACCAGCGTGACCGGCTCCGGCTTCATCGCGCTGGCGGCGACGCTGAGCACGCTGCAGATCGTGCCGGTGGGCGGCATCGTCTTGCTGCTCGGTGTGGAACGTCTGATGAAATGCCGCTCGCTGAGCAACGTCATCGGCAATTGCCTGGCCTGCGTGGTGATCTGCGCATGGGACAAGGCGCTCGATCGCGAGCGCATGACGCAAGCCTTGCGCGCATGAAAAAGTCCCGGACTGGCCGGGACTGAAAACCTGTTCCTGTTTCTTCTGAACATCTTCTGGTTCTTCGTGCCGACTTAGTTGCCCAGCTTGTAGAAGGTCTGATCCAGCTTGGCCGATGCCGCCGCCAGCTTCTGGCGCTGCTGCGCCAGCCATGCCTCGTCCCTGGCCAGCTTGTTCTTTTCCACGCCGAGCATGCGCTCGACTTCGGCGCGTTGCGGTCCGCCCAGGCCCTTGCTCGAGTCCAGCATGTTCTGCGCCGTCAGCGACTTCTTGTATTGCGCCTGCGTCAGCGGGAATTGGTTACGCTCGAAGTCGAATTTCTTGACCGCTTCAGTATAGATCTGCTGCACCACGTCGAACGGGATGTCAGCCGGCTTCATCTTGTTGGTGCGACCGTAGGTGACGAGGTCGGAGGCGAAATGATGGCCGACGCGGAACGGCACGTCGGAGTCACGTTGGAGGATGTCGGCCAGTTCGGTGGTGGTCGAATAATCGGCGTCGACTTCCTGCAGTGCACGGGCTTTGTCGATGACCAGGTTGTCGAGCAGGTCGGCCAGCTTGACGAAGGCGTTGGACGTCAGCTCCAGCGTCTTCTCCACCTGGTCGCGCTTGTAGTCGGGCATGCCGGGGGAGACGTTGTGCGCTTCCAGCTGGAAGGTCATGGCGCCGCCAACGATATCGCTGGCCTGCAGGCGCAGCACGTTCAGGCCGTAGGGATTGCGCTTCTGCGGCATGATGCTGCTGGTGCCGGTGAGGCGGCCTTCCTGGATCATGATCCACGGATAGGGCTGGTGATACTGGGTGTGGAAGTCCTGTACCAGGATGCCGATGGTCAGTGCGGCGTTGCTGCACAGGCTCACCAGTTCCATCCCCTGGTCGAGCGCGCCGAGTTGCGCGGCGTCGTAGGAATTTTCAATCGGGCCATCGAAGCCGAGCAGCTCCGCCAGGCGCTTGCGATCGACCGGGAAGCTCGAGGTCCCCAGCGCGCCGGCGCCGAGCGGGCTCAGGTTCAGGCGTGCGTAGGATTCCTGCAGGCGCGCGCTGTCGCGGCCGAACGCGGAGGAGAACGCCAGCAGGTAGTGGGCGAACGTGGTTGGCTGCGCCTGCACGCCGTTGGTGTAGGCTGGCACGATGGTGTCGAGGTTCTTCCCGGCCAGCTCCAGTACTTCCGCCTTCGACTTGTTCATCGCTTCCATCAGGTCCAGCGTGCGCTCGCGCTGCATCAGGCGGCGGTTGGTCGACAGGATGTCCTGGCGGCTGCGGCCGGAGTGCATGCGTGAACCGTCGGGGCCGGCGATGGCCAGGATCAGCGGTTCGTATTGCAGGTAATCGGAGGGCCTTTTGGCGCCGGGCAGGTCGCCGTTCTTGATGACCTGGTCCACCGCCGAGACGATCTTCTTGCCGAGCTCGGGCGGCACGATCTTGTTCTCGATCACCATCACCGTCGACGCCTTGTTCATCTCGCCGAGGAAATAGAAGTAATCGTGGTAGGGCGATTTCTTGGCGGCCGGCGCAGCATGGGCTGCACCGGCCATCGTCATGGCCGCCAGCGCCAGTGTGGCGATGCTGGTGATGCGAAGCGAAAGAGGTTTATTGAGCATTGTCGTTACCTTGAGAGCTGGAGTTGGATGAGGAAGAGCTGCCTGTCGCTTCGCCTGCAGATTCACCTGCAGGTTTGCCTGCCTGAGCGGCGGTAGCGACCTCGATGGTCAGGCGGCGCGCGCTTTCGTTGAACGGCGAGAACACGTTGCTGTTGCCGCTCGGCCGGTTCCAGGCGTTGGCGATCTGGTCGGTCTGCAGGGCAGCGGTGGCCGGCGCCGTGGCGGCGTTGGTCAGCAGGTTGCTGATGCCGCGGCCGAAGTTGTAGATCACCACGCCGCTGCCGCTGGCGGCAAAGGTGGTGGCGTCGCCGCTTTGCACGATCGGCGCACCGTTGGGGGCATTGACGTTGACCAGCAAGACGCCGTCGACCACCTTCAGGGAATTGGTGCCGCCGTTGAAGCGCAGGCCGGCGGCGCCGTTGCTGCTGACGTTGAGCGTCATGCCGGCGCTGCCGCCGGTGCTGATGGTGTTGAAACCGTTGGTGCTGCTGCCGACGAAGGCGATGCCGTCGCCACTGCCTTTGGCGGTGCCGTTGAGCGCAATGGCGCCGCTGCTCGACGAGATAGTCACGCCGGCCGCCGCGCCCGAACCCGGACTACGGATCGTGATGGCGGCGCCGTTCGAGGCGCTGCCGCTGGTGCCGTCCAGCGTCAGCTTGCCGGTATTGGTCGAGATGATGGTGCTGCTGGCATTGGTCGACGGATAGATCGTGATGCCGCCGGCGTTGGTCGACGTGCCGGTCACGGTGACCGAGCCGCTGCCGGTGGCGCGCAGCGCATTGGCGCCGGTCAGGATGCTCACGCCATCGCCGTAGACGCTGGAGCCGGTCACGCTCAGCGCGCCGTTTTCCACGCTCACCAGCGCGTTGCCGCTGCTGTAGAAGCTGACGCCGTCGCCCTGGTCGGCGGCGTTGCCGATCAGCGTGACATTGCCGGAACCGGTGGTCTGTATCTTGTTGGTCACGCCGAGGATCGCGATGCCGTGATCCAGCTCGGGCACGTTGGGCGAATGGAAGTTGCCGTTGAGCGTGATGTTGCCGCCCTGCGACGAGATGTTGTTGACCGAGGCAGTGCCGTTGCCGCCCAGCGCAATGGCGTCCGAGGTGCCGACCGAGTCGCCGCGCAGCGTGATGTCGCCGTTCACCGTGGTGACGTTGACGCCGTTGGCGCCGTTGGTCGAGTTGAAGAAGATGCCGTAGCCGCCGAAGCTGTTGGTGCTGTTGCCGTTGATGGCGACGTTGCCGCTGGTGGCGCCGATGTTGACGACGGCATTCAGCGCCGATGGTGCGATGTCGACGCCGCGGCCTGAGGCGCTGGTGCCGTTGAGGCTGATGTTGCCGGTAGTGGTCTTGACATTGACGGCGGCATATTGGCCGCCGACGTCGATCGACAGCGCCTTGAAGGAGCCGCTGGAATTGTTGATCACGGTGTTGTTGCCGGTCATCGTGATGTTGCCGGCGGCGCTGGTGACGTTGACCTGCGCACCGGCCGCCGAGCTGGTGCCGCTGCCGGATGCAATCAGCGCCAGCGCCGGCGTGGTGCCGCCCGAGGTGTTGCCGGTAATGTTGATGTCGCCGGTGGTCGACATGCTGATCACCGAGCTGGCGCCGGTGGAGTTGAGCACCGTGCCGTAGCTGCCGGTGCTGCTGCCGTTGACATTGATGGCGCCGCCTGCGGTGGCGTTGAGCGTGACCGAACCGGTACCGCTGGCGGCCAGGTAGACGCCGCGGCTGGCGCCCGCGAAGCCGCCGCTGTTGGCCTTGACCGTCAGGTTGCCGCTGCCGACGCTGAGCGTCTGCGACGACGTCGCCGCAGTTGAGCAGACCAGCACGCCGAAGCCCGAGCTGGCGTTGCCGCTGACGGTCAGGTTGCCGCTGCCGGTGGCGGCGATGGTGTTGTTGGTGCTGAAGATGCGCGTGCCGTTGCCGCTGCCCAGCGTGGTGCCGTCCACCACGATCGAGCCGCTGCCGTTGGTGACGATGCGGCTGCCGCCGGTCACCACGAACGCATCGGTGGCGACGGAGACGTTGGCCTGGTTGGCGACCAAGTTGATGTTGCCGCCGCCGGCGTCAATGGTCGATCCGGACACGTTGATCGTGTTGCTGCTGGTCGTTAGGTTGCCGCCATTGGTCGAGATGGTGCTGCCGGACAGCGCGATCGAACCGTTGCCGGTATTGCCGAAGTTGGCGATCAGGGAGACGTTGAGCGACTTGCCGGTGGCGTTGCCGATCACATGATTGGTCATGTTGATGCTGCGATGCGCCTGCAAGGTCAGCGATGAATTGCCGACCGCCTTGACGTCATCGAGCACGTTGATGTCGCCGCCGTTGGTGGGACTGCCGGCTGCGGTGAGGACAACCACGTTGGCGCCTTCCGACAAGGAGGCGTTGAGCGTCGCCGAACTCAGCGTGGAGTTGGCCGCGCCGCTCGAAGTGAAGGGCGAGGACGACGTCATGTTGACGCTGGCGGCGCTGGTGATGTTGAGATTGTACGGATCGATGAGCCAGTCGCCGCCCCGTCCGGACGCCGCGCCAACGTGGACCAGGCCGCTGGCCTGGAGATCGTGGCCCGAGGTCTCCACCTTGCCGCCGCGTGCCGTGGCGCCACCCGCCTGCGCACTGATGTCGCCATGGAAGCGCGTGCTGCCGGTCGACCACAGCACCACCGTGCCGCCGTCGCCGCTGTGGGCGGCGTCAGCCTTGATGGTGGCATCGCCGCCCATGAAGACGGCGTCGGACTGATGCTCCGTGCCGCTGCCCTGGTAATTGCCGCCGACCAGCACGGTGCCGCCGCCGGCGTCGCCGGAGGCGTCGATGCGGGTGCCGTCGTACAGGCCGACATACTGGCCGAGGACTTTGGCGCTGCCGCCGGTTTCGCCGCTGCCCAGGCCGGAGACGTTGAGCGTGCCGCTGTTGGCAACTACCCCTGAGTCTCCTCCGTCGAGCAGGATGCTGCCGTTGCGGTTCTGCAGGCTGCGCGCTTCGATCACGCCGCTATTGTTGACCACGTTGGACAGCATTGCATCGGTGGCGCGCGCGGTCATGATCACCGCGCCGCCGTCGGCCTGCAGCAAGCCGCTGTTGAGAACGTTGGCGTTGAGCGTGGCGTTGTTGACTTCGACGTTGATCAGGCCGTCGCCGTTGAAATCGAGCGTCATCTTTTCACCGGCCGCCAGCACCACGCTGCCGAGCCGCGCGATGATGTTGCCGTCGTTGCGCACCTGCGCGCCGAGCAAGGCGACGTAGCCGCCGTCGGCTGCAGTGATGTTGCCTTGATTGATGACTGAACCGGTCGCGCCTTCCAGATCGAAGGCGTTCTTGCCGGCCATGAAGTTGGCATCGGAAATATTCAGCGTCGACGCTACCAGACCGCCGACGTTGACCGATGAACCGGCGCCGAACAGGATGCCGGACGGATTGATCAGGTAGACCTGGCCGTTGGCGTTGAGCTTGCCGAGGATCTGCGAAGCGTCGCCGCTGGTGACGCGGTTCAGCGCTACCGACGACGAAGTCGGCTGGACGAAATTCACGGTCGCGTTGGCGCCGATGTTGAAGGTATTCCAGGTGGCGGCCATGCGATCGCTGGTTTGCGTGACCGTCATGGTGGCGCCGCTCTGGCCGATGCTGCCGCTGCCGGCGGTGATCTGGCCGTTGGTGGGCAGCGCGCCGGCGTCTAGCGCGTGCGCCGGCAACACCGTCAGGCCGCACCAGGCGGTGAGCACGGCGACGCAGGCCGGCTTCAATGCCGGATGGATCTTCTTGTTGCGGCGTTTGCCGCTATGGCTGTACATGTCGGTCATCGCGCACCTCAGAACGTGTAGTTGACGCCCACGCCGAGGGCGCGGATGGTGGTGCCGACGCCGGCCGACAGGCCGCTGGCGCCGAGCACGCCGGAGACGGCGTAGTTGTAGTTGGCCAGCGCTTCGTTGCGCAGGAGCACGTACTGGCCGAAGAAGCGCGTCTGCTTGCTGTACTTGTACGAGAAGCCGACCGCCTGCGAGGTCGCGCCCATGCCGTCGGTCGAGCATTTGACGTTGCCGGTGCTGCTGCCGCCAATCATGCTGCAGTCGCCGGCCAGCGCCTTGGCCGCGCTGGCGCGCAACTCAAGTGCGCCGATCTGATGCGAGATGCCGACCATGTAGGCGCGGCGGCGATAGTTGGACATATCGGTCGAGGTGGTGCTGGTGTTGACCACGCCGGATTCCGAATACGACAGGTCGTCGGCAATCAGCGAGATCTTGGTCTTGCCGAAATCGTAGGCGATGCCGTAGCGGAAGCTGAAGTCGCTCGACGAGGTGCCGGCGGTCACATGCGTGCTGCTGCCGACGCCGCGGGCGTCGCGGCCGAGACTGGCGATGCCGAAATAATTGATGTGCTGTTCCGCTGCGACCACGGCGGAGAAGCCGCCGTTCTCATACGCCAGGCTGCCGCCGTAGAGGTAGCCGGTGGCGACGTCCGAGGCCGCCTTCATGCTGTTGTTGGCGTACGCCAGCTTGAGCTGGAAGCCGTAAAGCTTCGGCGACCAGTAGCCGATCAGGCCGTCCTGGCGACGGTTGAAGGCGGCGTCGTCGTTGTTGGAATTGATGGCGTCGCCGACCGGGCCGGCGTTCTTGGTGATGCTGGTGACGAAGCCGGGCGAACCGATGATGTTGTAATGCGCCGCGCTGGTGAGACCCTGGAACGGATCGAAGGAGGTGGTGCTCTCCTTCATCGGCGTATCCCAGCGGCCGTACATCAGGGTGCCGGCCGAGGGGTGGTTGAAAGCCACGCCGGTGTTGCGCAGGTCTTGCGAATGGGTCCAGTCGGGTACGGCCTCGGCGCTGCGGTTGGTGTAGTTCAGCGACAGGCCCATTTCGAGTTGCCACAGGAACTTCCATTGGTCGACCAGCTGGATGCCGCTGTGTGCGCCGATATACGAGACGTTGTCGCGCACGCGCCAGAAGCCGGGCATGTTGCGGCCGTTGGGCGTGGCCAGCTTGCTCTGATCGGCAGGCGCCGCCGCTGTCGCACCGTCGCGGCGCACGTATTCCGGCACCAGGCCGAGCGAGCCGTAGATGACGAAGGCGGTTTCCGGTTCTTCGAAATCCTCGCCCTTGCCGGTGGTGTCGGAACCGAATGCAGAGAACGCCTGCGGCGAGCCCGAGACCGAGATCCACAGACGACGCGCATTGCGTTGCTCGGTGGTCGGATTGATGCCGGGCGAGTACGCTGCCGCGGCGTTGAAGACCAGGTCCTTGTTGTAGACGTTGACGCCGACGCCGTAGCCTGAGCGCGACTGGTGGTTGTCGCTGGAGTCCCAGGGATTCTTGTTCACTTTGACGCGGCCGGCGTCGGCGAACAGCGCGGCTTCGACCACGGAGTTGCCGTACATCCCGATCAGCTTGCGCAACTCGATGCGGCCCAATATGCCTTCGTCGCCGGCGGCTTCGCCGACCGGATAGGCGCGCACGCCGTTGGGTCCGCCCAGGCTCATTTTCTCGGACGCGTCGAGGTTCTTGTCGGCGAACTGCGCGTTGACCGCCGCCAGCAGCGAATAACCGCCGCCCAGTTGTTGCAGGCGGCTGAACGAGACATTGCTCTTGCTGTAGTTGCCCGCGGCTTTGGAGGTGATGGCGTCGAGCGCGGCATCGTTGGCGGTTTCCTTGTCGAGCTGGCCGCGCCCGTAGCGCAGGCTCCACAGGTTGTTGCCTTGCGCGCCGAGCAGGTTGTCGCGCCAGTCGCCGTACAGCGTGGCGCTCCAGAAGCGCGCCGACTTGTTGACCACCGTGGCCGAGGTGATGTCCTGGAAGTGGCGGAACTCGGCCGCCAGCGACAGGTTGACGTTGGCCTTGCGGCTGCGGTACAGCGCGTCGTTGATGAAGAAGCTGGACACCTTGGCCGAACCGCTGGCTTGCGCGTCCTTGAGGTTCTTGCCGACGTTATATTGCAGTTCGGCCACGCTGGCGCCGACCGATACGCCGCTGGCGCCGATCGGCATGGCGACGCTGAGGCCGGCGATACGCAGGCCTTCGAACGAGTTCTGGGTATTGATGCCGAAGCTCTCGCCGAGGCCCAGCGCATCGTTCAGATTGATGTTGGCGGACAGGCGATTGGCGCCGGTGTAATAGTTGCCGTAGTTGTCGATGGAAACGCGCGAGGTGATCGCCGTCATTTCGCTGACGCGGATCACGATGTCGGTCGCGCCGGCTTGCGCCGACGGGCGCAACACGGCGCGCACCGAGACGCCGGCCAGGTCGGACAGGCGCAGCAGGGTGCCTTCCAGTTCGCTCTCGCGGATCACCGTGCCGGGCTGGAGCTCGTCGAGGTAGCGCTGCAGCACCGCCTTGTTCAGGCGAACGTTGTTGTCGGTGTCGGCGCTGACCTGGCCGATCACGCCTTCGCGCACGGCGATGGCGACCTTGCCGTCGCGGATCTCTTGCGCCGGCAGATAGGCGCGCGCGACGATGTAGCCGCGTTCGCGATACAGGTTGGTGACCTTGAAGGCGGCGCGCCGCAGGCCGTTGAAATCCAGCTCGCGGCCGATGAATTCCTGCAGCTCGGCTTGCAGGTGGGCGTCGTCGATGACGGCGTTGCCGCTGAGCGTGAAGCCGCTCACCTTGACGTTGACGGCGGCCTGCTGTGCCGATGTCGGCGCAGGAGCAGGAGCAGAAGTAGAGGCATCGTCGGCGTCCTGGGTTTCCTTCTCGATCTGCACGCGGCCGCGCGGTTGCTCCTGCGTTTGCAGGCGCTCGCGATCGGTCGGCGTGAGTTGCTGGCGGTTGGCGTCGAAGATGCTGCCGGAGCTCGGCGGCGGCGTCTGCGCATGGCCGGCCAGCGGCGCCGCGGCCAGCATGGTCATGACCTGTAGCGCCAGCATCTGCCGGCGTTGCGCGGCAAAACGTGGTTTGTTCATTTTCCCTGTCTCCTGATTTTTATCTTGCGGCGGTTTATCGAACCGGCTTTATTGTTGTTGTGCCGTGTTCACCGCTTCATGCTTGTTGCGTTTTTCTTGATCCCTTACCGCGCCGGGAAGATCTTTTCCACGGCGATATCCGAGTTGAACAGTCCCGCCGCGTCGTGACCGACGCCAGGTACTTCGAAGTCGGGGTGATGCACTGTCGTCTTCCACTTCTGCGCCAGGAACTGTTCATAACGGACGTAGTTGTCGTGCCGCTCGACGCGCGTAGCGCCTTGCAGGCGTGCGCCGCAGGCCTTGTCGAGGAAGCGATGGTTGGGATTGTTGTCCTTGCTGCCGACCATGTAGGTGACGTCGCGCGCGGCATAGCGCTTGAACAGTTGCTCGCCGCTGACCTTGCCGTTGGCGTCGAGGCCGTAAGGGATCATCTCGCCGAGGCCGTAGCGGTAGTTGTCGTAACCGGGACAGAGGATGCCGCCGGCGGGCGCGAAGCCATTGTCGCCGGGACGATTGCTGTCGAAGTAGAGATACGACGAGGGGCTGGAGATTACGTAGCGCACCTTGATGCCGGCCTGTTTCAGTTTCTCGTCGCTGTCGTTGAGCACGGCGTAGCGTTGCATCAGCTGGCCGCCGGCCGAGTGGCCGATGAAGATGATCTCCTTCAATGCCGGGAAACGTCCCGAGCTCAGGTAGGCGGCAATGTCGTCGAATACGCGGAACGAACTGATGCCGGTTTTTCCATGGGTGGAATCCTGCCCCTGCATCCAGTTGTCGCCGCGCCACAGGGCCATCTTGTTGTCGGACAGGGCGTCGCCTTCGGTCAGGAAGTTGGGCGTGAGCAGCAGCGTCTGCGCCGGATCGAGCCCGGCCTTGCGCAGGAAGGCGAGGCCGGTTTCAAAGTAATGGTCGCCGTCGCGCTTGACGCCGTGTTCGAGGATGACGGCGCGCACGACGGAACTGTTGGCGGGGTTGTCCCGCGCCAGCGAATTGTTGGCGTAGATCGCGAAAGCGTATTGCTGCGCACCGGCGCCGAGCGTGACGACTTGCGGCGGACCGGCTTCGTCGGTGGTTTTTTTTGCGTTTGCGGACGGCGACAGCGCCGACGACATGGCGGCCGCCAGCAATGCGGTATTCCAGATTCTTGCGCCAACGGACATGGTCGACTTCCCTTGCATCAATACGGACATGAAACACAAGGAAGGCGATCGTGTGCTACGGCGCGGGCGGGAGTTGACGGGCAGGCGCCGTCGGTCGGCGTTGCGCTGTCGGGCCTCCTGCTCATGCCGCCGATCATTGGCGTTCATCCTTCCCTGGGCATGGTTATTCTTTTTCTGGCCCGATTATAGAAGTCGCATCCTGCTATGTAAAATATCTGGATTTATATAACTTGATACTAAATAAGTATGGAGAATGCCGGGATCTGTTCCGGACGCGCCCGCCGCCGGTGCTGGCCCGGGCCGATGCCGAAATGGCGCTTGAAGATGCGGTTGAACGAGGCTTCGGATTGGTAGCCGACCGCTTCGGCGACGACGGCCACGGTCTGCTGGCGATCGGCCAGCAATTGCGCCGCCTGCGCCATGCGGGTGCGCGTGAGGATATCGCCGGGGGTGGCGCCCGCCGCAGCACGGAACAGCCGGGCGAAGGTGGTGCGCGACAGATGGCAGGTTGCGGCCAGTTGGTCCAGCGACCAGGCCCGGCCCGGTTCGGCCAGCATGCAGTGCAGCGCGCGTTGCAGGCGCGGCGAGGCCAGCAGCGTGAACAGCCCGGGCGTTGACGCGGTGTCTTGTTGTTCCAGCCAGGCGCGCATGAGCAGCGCAAACAGCGCCGACGATAGCTGCGTGACCACCGCATGCGCGCCTGGACGGGCGGGGTCGGCCTCCGTCTCGACTTGCAGCATCTTCATGAGCGCCTGCAGCCCGGCGAAATCGGCGCGTCCGGCGGTGCGCACCAGCAGCGTCGCCGGTAGCGACGGCAGTAGCGCAGCCGAAGCGAGGGGATCGAAATGGAACTGCCCGCACAGGATGTCGGTGGCTGCGCCGGCGCCGCCGTTTTCCACGCGTATCAGCAAATCGTCGCTGCCGGTGGCAACCTGGCGCGGGAGGGCCTTGCCGCGCCCGGCGTGCAGCGTGTGCGCACTGCCGCGTGGGAACACCACGATGTCGCCGGCCTGCAGCGCCACACCGCGTTCGCCGTTGGCTTCCAGCAGCGCGTCGCCGGACACGATCATGTGATAGCGCACCACGCCGGGCGCCGACGCCGGTTCCGGCAACTGCCACGGTGCGCCGAAATGGCAGCGGATATCGAGCGTCGTGCGCACGGGGTAGAGCTGCAGCAGGCGGCTCAGCGTATCGATGGCGTCGTTCATGGCGAAAAGATCCGAATGGCGTGATTGGTACGATTGATCAATTTATTGACTTATTTTGCCATTAAAAATCCCATTCTGATTCCCCTATACTGATTTTCATACCGCGCTCGATTGCAACGGCAAGCGACATCGCAACGGCGGCGGTTGTGAACACACTCTCATTGACTCTTATTGAAAGGAATCATCATGCCCCGTCTTCATACCCAGGACATCTCCACCGCCACCGGCCCCGCCGCGCAATTGTTTACCGCCATCAAGGGCGCCGTCGGCAAGGTCCCCAACGCCTACGCCGACATCGGCGCCAACAGCCCGCTGGCGTTGGAAGCCGCGCTTAACCTGGACGCCGCGCTGCGCAAGAGTTCGCTCAAGGGCAAGCAGGTCGAAGCCATCAAGCTGGCGGTCAGCGAAGCGGCCGAGTGCGATTATTGCCTTGCCGCGCATTCGCTGATGGCCAAGAAGCTGGGCCTGTCCGCCGAAGCCGTGATCGGCCTGCGCCGCGCCGAGGCCTCCGGCGATGCGCAACTGGATGCGCTGACCGTGTTCGTGCGGGAACTGGTGACCACCCGCGGCACGGTGCCGGCGGCGTCGGTCGAGGCAGTCAAGGCGGCCGGCTACAGCGATGCGCAGATTGTCGACACCCTGCTGGCGGTGACGGCGATCACGTTCACCAATCTGTTCAACCGCGTCAACGACACGGTGGTGGATTTCCCGGCAGCGGATTAACCGATACTGCAGAAAAGAAAACGGCCTCACATCAAGCGAGGCCGTTTTTGCATGTCGTCTGCGCAAGCGTTATTGCTTGCCCGGCACCAGGTATTTGGATTTGGCGCAGTAGATCTTGGCCTTGGTATTGGCGTAGGCGATCACGCTGCCGGCCTGCGACTGGCGCAGCGAATATTTGGTGGCGTCGTCCAGCGTGAAGCGGATGCCGACGCTGGTGCCGATGGCGTCGGCCAGCGCCTGCGGCGTGCCGTTGATATTGGCGCCGATGAAGTCGGCCGGGCTGCTGCTGTCGTTGACCAGGATGTCGGTCACCTCCATGCCCCAAAGATTGCTGCCGGCGGCCTTGAACCAGTAGGCGCCGCCTTCGTTCTTGTACGGCTTGCCGAAGGCTTCGAAAAGGTAATCGTAGAAATATTTGCTGTTGAGCTGGTTGAGGCACAACAGCGCGTTGCCGACTTCAATGCCGAAGGTCGCGGCGGGCGCCGCGTGGGCGACGCCGTTCATGCCTGCAAGGCCCGGCGCCAGCAGCGCGCAGGCAAGCGCGATGCGATGGATGATGTTCAAACAGACTCCCTGGTGCGCGTGGCGTCGATAGTAATGCTCCGACGCCATCGAATGATCGAAACGGTAATGATGCGTTGCGCAGATTGTAGGGGGCTTTTGGTTTTTTTGCTAACCGCGTTGACGGCGCGGAAATGGATCAGGCGTGGCGGCCCGATTTGAGTACCGTCTCGCCGCGTTGCGAAGACGACAACTTGCCGCTCAGGCTGCCGAGTCCGTCGATGAAGGAGGCAATGCCGGTGCCCTTGACCATCACGCAGGGCTTGCCCATTTTCTTGCACAGCTGTTTGACCAGGTGGTAAGCGTTGTGGCTGATGTTGCCGGAGGCGCACAGCACCATGTCGGCGCCGTTCAACATCGGCTGCAGGCGGTGCAGGCTGTCTTCTCGGCCGCCGTCGTGATGGATGAACTTGCCGTGGCGCTCCTCGATGGCGTGGCGGTAATGATTGCGCGCGCCGGTCAGGCCGCCGACGCACAAGACACAGCGGTCGGCCAGGCTGAAGCCGGTGGCGGCTGCAATCGCGGATGAAGAGATTGGCGAAGGAGCGGATGCAGTAACCGGATTGTTCTTGTTCGTGGCGCGGTGCATGGAGACCTCGGCTGGATTGTCGTGACTTGCAGACTAAACCGAAGCCGCGCCGATGCGAACGAAGAAATCGGCATCTGGTTATGCGGAATCCTGATACCGATGTGGAGACTGATCCTTGCGCACGGCGCGCACGAAGTCGGCCAGGCGCTTGCCGCTTTCATCCGGATAGGTGTGCGCCGGCGTCATCGCGCGCACGCGGTCGAGCCGGAACGAACGAAAGTCGCTGCGCGTTTCGCACCATGCGGCGATCGACCAGCCGCCGCCCCAGAAGTACAGCGCCAGCGGCCACACGATGCGCTGCGTGGCGTGGCCGCGCGCGTCGACGTAATCGAGTTGCAGCGTGCAACGCCTGCCGATGGCCTGGCGGATTTCTTCCAGCCGTTCGCCGTGGGCCTGGTCGATGTGGAAGCTGGGTGCAAACAAGGCGGTGTTGTCGACGAAGTCGCGTTTGTCCTTGGGCAGCGCCAGGACGATCTTGGCCAGCGAGGCCGCGGCCGATGCCGCCAGCTGCGGACCGCCCCAGGCTTGCACCATGCGCATGCCGATCACCAGTGCGTCGATTTCGTCAGGCGAGAACATGAGCGGCGGCAAGTCGAAACCGGTCTTGTTGATACGATAGCCGACGCCCGCCTCGCCCTGTACCGGCACGCCCGACAGCGACAGGTCGCGGATGTCGCGATATACGGTGCGCTCCGACACCGACAGCCATTCGGCCAGCTGGCGCGCCGTGGTGAGACGGCGCCCGCGCAGGTACTGGGTGATCTGGAACAAGCGGTCGGCTCGGCGCATGGATTCTGGCAACAGGGGAAATGGCTGCCATTCTGGCATGAGTCGCCGGCGCCGCCCACCACGATCTTTGGAGGGCGGCGGGCATGGCTGTTGGCGCTGATTGTTTTTTTATTTCATCGCATGCAACGCGATGCGGTTGCCTTCAGTGTCGATGAAGTGGGCGATATAGCCGAGTTGCTTCGGCAGTTCCAGCTTGTCGAGAACGACCTTGCCGCCAGCCGGCGCGATGCGGTCGATGGCTTGCTGGATTGATGCGCCGGCATCGAGGTAGACCAGCACGCCGTCAGTGCTGGCCTTGAAGGCTTGAGTCTCGGTCAGGCATCCGCAGCTTTCCCCGGCGGCGTTGTTGAAGATCGCCATCGGCGCGGAGTCGAAGTCGGTTTCGACGTGCAGCTTGGCGTTGAACACGGCTTCGTAGAACTTGGTCGCACGCGACAGGTTGGTGACGGGGATTTCGAACCAGTTGATTTGCGTTGTCATGATGTTTTCCTTTTTCTTGGTGGAGAGGTATGCCGGAGGGCATGGAAGACATCATGACGGCCCCCTACTGACACCATCCTGTCAGTAGGCTTGCCTGACGCAAGAACGATCCTGCGGCGTTGCTTCTCCCGATTTTTTCAATGAGGTACATTCGTACTGTCTGCGTCGGCGCGCCTTGCAGGATCGCCCTTGCGTCAGGCAAGCGAAATTTGTTCTCAGAAGGCAGTTTGAGTCTTGCGTTCGGCGGCGGCCTGCAACAAATCATCGGCCTCCTGGCGTTCCGCATAGCGCCGCGCCAGCACCGCGCACAGCATCAGCTGCATCTGGTGGAACACCATGATCGGCAGCAACACGATGCCCACGCCGCTGCTGCTGAACAGCACCGATGCCATCGGGATGCCCGAGGCCAGCGATTTTTTCGAGCCGCAGAACACCAGTACGATTTCATCGGCGCGCGCAAAGCCCAGCGCGCGGCTGCCGAAAGTGGTCAGCGTCAGCACGCCGCCCAGCAGGATGGCGTTGACCAGCACCAGCAGCGCCAGCTGTTGCGGCGGGAACAGATGCCATACGCCTTGCGCCACGGCTACGCTGAAGGCCGCGTACACCGCCAGCAGGATGCCGCCGCGATCGACCACCGCCAGCAGGCCTTTTTTGCGCAGCACCCAGTCGCCGATCCACGGACGCAGCACGTTGCCCAATACGAACGGCAGCAGCAGTTGCAGCAGGATCCCGCCGACTTGTTGCAGGCCGCCGCCGTCGTGATGGCGATGCAGCAGCAGGGTCACCAGGATGGGCGTGAAGACGATGCCCAGCAGGTTCGAGGCGGTGGCGCCGCAGATCGCCGCCGGCACGTTGCCGCGCGCAATCGAGGTGAAGGCGATCGAGGATTGCACGGTCGACGACAGCGTGCAGACGAACAGTACGCCCAGCCACAGCTCCGGCGTCAGCAAGCCGGGGAACAAGGCCTGCAGCGCCAGCCCGAGCAATGGGAACAGCACGAAGGTACAGGCCAGCGTCAGCAGGTGCAGGCCCGGCTGCTTGAAGCCGGACAGCGCCGCTTCGCGCGACAACCGCGCGCCGTGCAGGAAGAACAGCAGGGCAATGGCGGTATTGCTGGCCAGGTGCATGATCTCCTCGAAGCGGCCGGTGGCCGGCAGCAGCGTGGCGAGCAGGACGGTGCCGAGCAGCATCCAGGTGAAAGTGTCGGGCAGGTAGCGTTTCATGATGGCAACGAGGAAAAGAGGCCGAAGCAGCCTTTGCCACATGATAGGAAAAAGGCTTATCATCGGGAACCCCATTGATAGCGCGAACTGTAATCGGATATTCCGATAAGCAGGTGTGCGGATTCGCCAGGAGCGCCCATGTTCAATCCCGTCTGGCTCAAGACCTTCACCACCGTGGCCACTTCCAGCAGCTTCAGCGAGGCCGGGCGCCGGCTCGGGCTGACGCAGTCGAGCGTGAGCGACCACATTCGCCGCCTCGAGGAAGGCAGCGGCCGGCGGTTGTTCGTGCGCGATACGCATTCGCTGGCGCTGACCGCGGATGGCGAGAGCCTGCTGGTGCACGCGCGCCTGATCCTCGAAGCGCATGCGCGCGCCGAGGCGCAGTTCAACGCGCCCAGGCTGCGCGGGCGGGTACGTTTCGGCGCCCCGGATGACCTGGCGATGGGCCCTTTGCCGGACATGCTGGCGGCGTTTCGCAACAAGCATCCCGAGGTCGAACTGGAAATCACCATGGGCCTCACCAGCGAACTGTACCAGCGCCTCGACAACGGCGACCTCGACCTGATCGTCGGCAAGCGCCGTCCCGGCGAACAGCGCGGGCAGGCCATGTTCCGCGTACCGCTGGTCTGGCTGGCGCGGCCGGAAACCGTGGTCGACCTGGCGCAGCCGCTGCCGCTGATCCTGCTGCCCGAACCGAGCGTGACGCGCGCGGCGATCCTGGCCACCTTGGGGGCGGCAGGACGTCACTGGCGCATCGTCTGCACGAGCGGCAGCCACGCCGGTTGCATGGCGGCGGCGCGCGGGGGCCTCGGGCTGACGGTGCTGCCGCAGCACCTGGCATCACGCCAACTGAGCCTGCCGGTCAACCACGCCAGCCTGCCGGTGTTTCCCGATGTCGAATACGTGGCCTTGACCGCCAAGCGCCTGAGCCGTCCGGCCGACACGCTGTTCCAGATATTGATGGCGAGCGAGTTGCACGCGCCGAAGTGAAGAAATGCGTTAGCATCGACGAACAAAAAATACAGGAGACAACGATGACAACAACACTTGCGCAAGCAGCGGATGCGGACATGATCCGCCGCGTCGAAGAGAGTTTTGCACGGCAGGGCGCGCTGCGCACCATCGGCGCACGGCTGCACAGCGTGACGCCGGGACTGGTCGAGATCCGTCTCGATTTTCGTCCCGAGCTGGGCCAGCAGAACGGCTTCCTGCATGCCGGCATGAGCACCACGATTGCCGACACTGCGGGAGGTTACGCGGCGATGAGCCTGTTCGACGCCGGGGAAGACGTGTTGACCACGGAACTCAAGCTGAATCTGCTGGCGCCGGCGCAGGGGGAGTATTTCATCGGCCGCGGCAGGGTGATCAAGAGCGGCAGGACGCTGACCATTTGCCAGATCGAAGTGGGAGCGGTGCGCGAGGGAAAAGAAACGCTGTGCGCCTACGGCATCATCACTGCGATGCGCATCCGGGCTTAACAGGTCAGGTAGCGTCGACCACCAGCGCCGGCCGGTTCAGCGCACGGATGCGGCGGTCGACAAAATAGCCGCCCGCTTCGATGTAGCGCAGGTAGCAACGGCCGCAGACAGAACAGGCTGCGACATTGCAGCGGTTGTAGGGAAAGTAGCGCGGCGCCACCGGCGCGTCGGCCGATTCGTAGCGGGTGCCGGCAGGATGGTATTCGGCGAAGCCGGGCTCGTCGTAGGGATCCAGCAGCAACGTGGCGATGTCTTGCAGCTGCGTTTCGGGGAAGGATAGCGGCGTGCTGGTCCATGCCGCGAGCGTCGCTTCGTTGCAGGCGCAGGCGACCGTCACGGCCGCGCTGCGTTCGGCCAGGGTGCGCAAGCCGGCGCCGTCCGGCACGGGTAAATCAGCCATCCTGCTTCCCTTATTTTCCGCCGAAGGAAATCTTGCCACCCTGCAGCTGCGCCGTGCCGCCGCCGAGGTCGCTGAGCACTTGCCAGACCTGCTTGGCGATGCGCATTTCCACGCCTTCGTAGACGGTCTTGACGGCGACGATGCGGGCCGATTCCGCTGCGACCAGGTCTTCCTTCATCTCGTTCTGCTCGGCCACCAGGTCCTTGACCTCTTGCGCCAGCAGCTTGCGGTTGAGCTCGGCCTCCTCGCCGGCGCCGTTGCGCGCCTTTTCGGGGTTCTGCTTGTAGTGGGCCAGCTGCTTGATGACGCGGTTGAGGTCGTCGAGCTTCTTCTGGAATTCCTGCTCCTTGGCGCGCAGCTTTTCTTCCAGGTAGGGATCGAGGCCGACCTGGATCTTGGTGGTGGCGGCGCTGGACGAGCCGAACGCCACTGCCTTGATCAGCATGGTGGCCTGGGCGCGGCCGCCGATGATCTGGCCTAGTTTCGGGTTGGTCTTGCCGACCAGGATTTCATTGCCGGCCAGCATTTCGCACTGGCGCGCATTGCCGGCCAGCATGATGCTGTCGCCCGCTTCGATGTGCGCGCTTTCCGCGAACAGTGCCTGCACGCTGCCTTCCGCCTTGACCTTGGCGACGATGGAGGCCATGCCGGGTTGCGTTTCAGCGTGGCCGATGATGCCGCCCTTGACGGTGATGTTGCCGCCGGCAATGATTTCGGCTGCTTCCACCGTGCCGCCGACGAAGACATCGCCGGTTACGCGCAGGCGCATGCCGGTCTTGACGTCGCCCTTGATCTTGACCGTGCCGGAAAACTCGACGTTGCCGGTGCTCAGGTCGACGTCTTCGATCTCCACGATGGGGTTGATTTTGACGCCGTTGGTGATCAGCTGCGGCTGGCCGGCAATGGCGGCGACCAGCAGGTCGGGGTCTTCCTTGGAGGGTTCGGCGCCGACGCAATCCTTGTTGAAACCGAGGTCGGGCACCGGCAGCGCCGGCACCACCTGGCCCTTGATGTTGACGCCGTTGACGCCGGGCACGGGCGGCGTGCGTCGCATCAAAGGATCGCCGACGTTGATCAGCAGCAGGTGGCCGAGGTCGGCGTAATGCACCACGGCGTCCTCGTCGATTTCGGCGAGTTCTTCTTCCTTCTTGTCGAGCAGGGCTTCAAAGCGGGCGTGTTCACCCTGCACCGGATCCTCGCCGCGCGCGATCAGCAGCTTGGAACAGTGGCCGGTGGCGAGCGCGCCGCGCAGCTTTTCGTGCAGGATGCCTTGCGTGATGCCCTGGGCGCGGATTTCATTGACGACTTCGACGGCGCGCGCGCGTCCACCTTGCGGCGGCACCAGCGTCAGGTACGCTTCCATGAGGTCGTCGGAGACTTCGATCAGAAACTCGCCATCGCGCCGCTCGCCGATTTTTTGCGAGTGCGCTTCCTTGCCGCCGGCGATCTTCGCGGCAAAGTCGCCGAGCGCCGCTTCATCAATGTAGAGTTTGGTGAAGCCGCCGTCGGTGAGCATTTGTTTCAGCATCACGAGACTGGGGACCTGGACACCCGCAACCGGGGTAAATGCGGCGAGCAGTTCTCCGCTGACTCTGTCGAAATTGAACGACAGCGATTGCGGGCTTGTTTGTTCCATGTTATTTCTCGGAAGTCCTTGTGCAGAGCTCATCGGCAGGATTTCCGGTTCCTTTAGGTGAATTGTTATGTGGCAAGATGATCCGGTAAATCGCTGTTAAGTACAAGGGTTGTTTAAGCTGAAAAGTACGAATTGTCAATATGCTAATTATCGATAAGAACGACACCGCAAGCGCCCACCGGCGCTATCTGGCGGGACGCCAGAGCACCCTGGTCAGCATCGCCGTCAACGTCGTGCTGACCACGTTGCAGATCATCACGGGGCTGTTTTCCGGCTCGCAGGCGTTGGTCGCCGATGGCGTGCATTCGCTGTCGGACCTGGTGGCCGATTTCGTCGTGCTGTTTGCCGCGCGCCAGAGCCGCACCCCGGCCGACGCCGATCACCAGTACGGCCATCAGCGCTTCGAGACCGCCGCGTCGCTGGCGCTGGGCGGTGCGCTGTTGGCGGTCGGCATCGGCATGCTGGCGTCGGCCTTTTTCAAGCTGCAGGCGCCCAATGTCCAGCAGGTGCACCTGGCGGCGTTGTGCGTGGCGTTGGCAACGCTGGTCAGCAAGGAAGTACTGTTTCGCTACATGCTGGGCGTGGCCGAGCGCGTGCGTTCGAGCATGCTGGTGGCCAACGCCTGGCATGCGCGATCGGATGCGGTGTCGTCGCTGGTGGTGGCGCTGGGCATCGCCGGCAACCTGCTCGGTTTTCCCTTCCTTGACCCGATTGCGGCGCTGATCGTCGGCCTCATGATCGTGCGCACCGGCGCGGCGTTTTTCTGGCGCGCCCTCAACGACCTGATGGACAAGGCGGTGTCGGAAGAAGAATCGCAGGCAATCCGTCTTACGCTGCTGGAAACACCCGGCGTATTCGGCCTGCATGACCTGCGCACGCGCAAGATGGGCGATCTCACCATCGTCGACGTACATCTGGAACTGGACGGCCGGCAGACCGTGAGCGAAGGGCATGCCATCGCCATGCTGGCGCGCCTGCGCGTCATGGAACAGCACCACGTGCTGGACGTCATGACCCACGTCGATCCGGTGGAGCCGCTGGAGCCGGACACTGCAGCGGAGATCCGATGATGTTCGCTCATGTCTGCTGACGGCAACACATGGATTCCCTGATCGCCGCTTCCGCACGGGCGCTCGCCGCCGGCGACGCGCTTGGCGCCCTCAAGCGCGTCGCCTTGCGCGACGATCCGCCGGCGCTGGCCTTGCGCGGGATCGCCATGGCCCAGCTCGGCGAACATCCGCGTGCACGGGAACTGTTGCGCCGCGCCGCGCGCGGCTTCGGTGCGCATGAAGAACTGGCGGGCGCCCGCTGCGTTGTGGCCGAAGCGGAAGTGGCGCTGGCGATGCGCGACATCGGCAGTTCGCCGCGTGCATTGGCGGCGGCCGTGGTCGCGCTGGACGCACACGGCGATCGCGCCAACGCCTTGCAGGCGAGGCTCATTGCGGTGCGCAGGCTGGTGTTGCTGGGCCGTCTCGACCAGGCCGAAGCGGCGCTGGCGCGGCTCGATGCGCGCGGCCTGCCGCCTGGTCTGGCGGCGGTGGCTGGGTTGACGGCGGCGGAGTTGGCGATGCGTTCGCTGCAGATCGATGTCGCCAAGGCGGCGCTGAAGCGCGCGCAGGAAGCGGCGACGCGCGCAGGCGTGCCGGCTTTGCTGGCCGAGGTGGCGGAAGCGCAGTCGGTACTTGGCCGTCCGGCGGCCCGGCGCTTTTCCGCAGGCCGCGAACAGACCTTGCGGCTGGATGAGGTTGCTGCATTGCTGGCTTCGGATGCATTGGTGATCGACGCGTGCAGACGTGGAGTGGGAGCGGGGGCCGCGTGGAAACCCCTGGCGCGTCGGCCGGTGTTATTCACGCTGGTGCGTGCGCTTGCGGAAGCCTGGCCCGGCGATGTCGATCGCGAAGCCCTGATCGGCCGCGCCTTCAATACGCGTCGTCCTGACGAATCGCATCGCGCGCGTCTGCGTGTGGAGATTGGTCGCTTGCGCGCGCTGGTCGCGACGCTGGCGCAGATCGAGGCCACGCCGCGCGGCTTCGTGCTCAAGCCGCTGAATGAACGGGAGGTGGTGGTGCTGGAGCCGCCCATCGCCGGCGACCAGGCCGCGTTGCTGGCCTTGCTTGCCGACGGTGAAGCATGGTCAACCTCATCCCTGGCCCTCGCGCTGGGCGTCAGCCAGCGTACCCTGCAGCGCGCACTGGCCGGACTGGAAGCGGCCGGCCAGGCACGAGCGATCGGCCAGGCGCGCACCCGCCGATGGCTGTCGACGCCGCTGGCCGACAGCGGCGGAGCCACGGCAATCACGACAATCTTGTTACTCCCTGCTGCGCTGGCGATGGACTAAAGTTGTCTTGCCGCGCCGATCACGGCGCATCAACAGGAGACCGTAATGTCCAGCAACACCAATATGCAAACCAAATCCGAAACCGGCCTGCAGGCCGCTGAGATCGTGCGCGAGTACGGCCCCTTTCCCGGTGTCGAGCGCGTGCACGGCGTCACCTGGGACGGTCGCAACGTCTGGGCCGCCACCGGCGCCAGCCTGATTGCCTTCGATCCCGCCAGCGGTGACTCCACGCGCACGCTGGAGCGCGCCTGCGACGCCGGCACCGCCTTTGACGGCACCTATCTCTACCAGATCGCCGAGCAGCGCATCGACAAGATCGATCCGGCCAGCGGCAAGGTGTTGGCATCGATCCCGGCGCCCGGCCAGGGCTTCGACTCCGGCCTGACCTGGGCAGAAGGCAGCCTGTGGGTGGGACAGTATCGCGACCGCAAGATCCATCAGATCGACCCGGCCACCGGCAAGCTGATCCGCAGCATCGATTCCAACCGCTTTGTCACCGGTGTGACCTGGGTCGACGGCGAACTGTGGCACGGCACCTGGGAAGGAGAAGAAAGTGAAATCCGTCGCATCGACCCGGCCAGCGGCGCCGTGATCGAACGGCTGGCGTTGCCGCGCGACACTGGCGTCAGTGGCCTTGAATCGGACGGCGGCGATCTGTTTTATTGCGGTGGCGGCGCCAGCGGCAAAGTACGCGCGGTGCGGCGTCCAAAGGGCGTAGCCGCCTGAACCTCAGGGCCTGCTTGCGGCGAAGGAACTGGGCGTGGAATGCGCTGCGTGGAGCTTGCCGAGACCGTACGCATACTGGCTCGAGCGTTACTGATGTGATGTGGTGCGACCGGCGCGCCGCAGCGCTGGTTGCGCATCTTTCGGCGCATCAGCCGGCCGGCGGAGCGTCGCGCTCGACGCGATTGCGACCGCCGTGTTTGGCCTGGTACAGCGCCGCGTCTGCGCGCGCATAGGCATCTTCAAAGTCGCTGCCCGCTTTGCTCCACGAGACGCCGAAGCTGGCCGTCACGGGACGCGACGGCAGACCCGAAAACAATTCCCCTGCAATCGTCAGCCTGACTTTTTCCGCCAGCTGTACCGCTTCATCCATCGAGGCATTGCGCAGCAGCACCGTAAATTCCTCGCCGCCGACCCGGCCGATTTCGCCTTTGCCGTCCAGCGACTTGCGCAGGCGGTTCACCAGCTCGCGGATCACGGCGTCGCCCGCCGGGTGACCGAACTCGTCGTTGATGCGCTTGAAAAAGTCAATGTCGAGCACGATCAGCGACAGCGACGAATCTTCCAGGAAACGATGCGCCAGGTCGAACACCGCGCCGCGATTAAGCGCACCGGTCAGGTTGTCGTGCCGGGCCTTGTAGTCGAGCTCGTCGCTGAGTTGCTTGAGGCGGGAATTGAGCAGGTTGAGCTCGCGCTCGGTGCGGTCGCTGCGTGCAATCAGGCGGCGGCTCTCGCGCATCAGCTGGCCGTAACCCTGCACCAGTTCCTTGAGCGCAACGCGATAATCGTCGGCACTGACGACGTCGCTGGCCAGCACATCATTGGCGTTGGCCAGTACGGCCGTTTCCGCTTCAAACAGGTCAATGTCGCTCATCAGCTTTTCACCGCGTGGTCGTGGAACACCAGGTCAGGAAAATCCTCCATCAGCTCCTGGCCGAACTCGAAGATGGTGTCATCGTCTTCGTCGTGGTACCAGTTCAGCACGACTTCGGCGCCGGACTTCGCCTTGTCGTTAAGCGCCCCGAACAGCGAGAACAGCATCTTGGTGCTGGAACTGTTGAAGTAGGCCAGGGCGACGTTCACCGTGACTGCCGTGGCGCCGCTATCCTCGGCCAGGAAGCTGCGCAGTGCGGCAATGATGTCGCCCCAGAATTGCGCCGCGTTCTCCGGGTAGGATTCGCCCTTCAGCGATAGGCGCCGTTCATCGAAACGAAAATCGACTTCGGGGGAACTCGGGCTTGCCGCTATAAATAAATTGTCCATATGCTCATTCTTGATAGGCAGACAGGCGGCGACGCCTGTCGTTGTTTTTTGTTTTCTGATATGTCCCGCACGTCCTCAGATGGTCGCCCGCAAATAGAACATCGAGGTGCCGCTGCCATTGTCATCAGCGGTCGCCGGCGACAATTCAAACTCCAGCGGCGCGCTGGCGTCGCGCGCCATCGTCAGGAACCCCAGTCCTGCGCCCTTGCTGTCGGCGGGCGTTTCGGCACGTAGCGTTTCCTTGTATTCGAGCTTGATCTCGTCAATGGTCAGCGAGCGCAGGTGTTCCAGTTTTTCACGCAACTTTTCCGCCACATCGGCATTGACCGGGTTGGCGCAGTGCAGGTAATAGCGCTCGTCGGTCAGCGAAATGAACACCGCGCCATGTCGCATGGAAGTCTCGCTGTGGCCTTCCTTCTCATAGGAATCCGCCGAATAGTGCACGATGTTCTGCGCCATCTCGATGAAGGAGGAAAACAACTTGCGCCGCGTCTGCGCCACCGCGCCAGCGTGCTCGACGCGCAGTTTGACCGCGTCTGCCATGGCTGCAATGATGGTCTGCGAGAAATAGCCGACGTAATAAAAGATGACGTCGCGTCGCTCGACGTAACTGTGGAAGTCATCCCACTGCCGTTGAATATTGTTCATGCCGTTCCATTGCCGGGTCGATGATTGATAAAGGAGCTGCCCACGCGGAAACCGAAAAAGGTCAGGTCGTCGCGACGGCGTTGCTGGCCTTGATAGAGGCGTTGCTCTTCCATGATTTTTCTGCCGACCTCCGGCATCGGCAAATCACGGTGTGCCAGCAGCGACTTGCGCAGGCGCTGTTTGCCGAAGGCGATATTTTTAGGTCCGCCGATCTGGTCGATGATGCCGTCGGTAGCGATCATGACAATCGCGCCGCGGCCCAGTTGCACCTCGCGGTTGCTCCACTGCATGTCGTCGGGGGTGTCGACATAACCCAGTCCGGTACGCTCGCCGTCGAACGTCTGCACGGCGTCTTCACCGGGCTGCAGCGTCAGCAGCGACATCTTGGCGTTGGCGCAGGTGAGCCGGTGCGAGTCCGCATCGAACCAGAAAAAACAGGCATCCATGCCGTCGTCGGATTCGGACAACTGGGTCGCGGCGGCATGTTGCCCGAGCACCTGCTTCATGATGCGGTTGACTTCGCCCATGACCAGCGCGGGATGGCGCGGACCATGTTGTTCCAGCGCCTGCTTGATCGCCGACGAGGCGATCAGGGTCAGGAAGGCGCCCGGCACGCCGTGTCCGGTGCAATCCGCGACTGCGGCGAACCAGCCGTTGGGAAAACATTCGAGATGATAAAAATCGCCGCCGACCACATCGCGTGGTTCCCAGACCAGGCAGGTATCCCCGATGGCCTGCGCCATTGCCGAGCGCGAGGCGCTCAGCATGGCACGCTGTATCACGCTGGCGTAGTCGATGCTCTGCATCACCTGGCGGTTCTTTTCGGCTTGCAGGTCGACCAGCATGCGCATCAATTCGAGGCCGGAACCGAGACCGGCGAATTTGCCGCCGTCGACGATCAGGAAACCGTCGGCCAACGTCTTGTCGCCCGAGGCCACCGCCAGCGCACCGAGCGTCTCGATCGGCGTATCGGCTTCGACGATCAGCGGGGCCTTGTCCATGAAGGCGATGCAGCTCTTTTTTTCATAGAGCTCGCGATGATACGGCTTGGACATCTGCGACATGAAGATATTGCGGCTGATCAGTCCGATCGGATGTTCGTTCTCGAGCACCGGCAGGCTCACCAGTTCGCGATGGCGGCCGAAGACCTCCAGCACCTTGGCGTTGGTTTCATCAAACGGGATCACCGGTACGGCCACCGCCAAGGCATCGGCCGTCGGCTGCTGCAGGTGACGGCCCATCATTGGCATGAGGTTGAAATCGGTCTGAGGCTGGTCCATATCCCGGATAAGAAAGCATGTTGTTTAACATGCAATTTTAGTCGGCGCGTATGACAAGGATATGACGTTCGCCGCAGCCTTCTGGAGATGCATGGAGGGCGTCCGGCAGGCGGGCAACGAAGAGGAAGAACGAATGTGGTGCCGGTATGTTTCCCGACCGCCGGCTCCGGTAGGTGCAATGCAAATTGCGCTTGGCCCGAGTTTAGGGACGAAATTTTACGGGCATATGACAGCCATCCCGGCGCAGCAGGCCATGGCGTCGGGGAGTCAGGAAGACGGGCTAGGCGGGCTTCGGCGTGATCACGATGTCCGGCAGCTTGTCGTCATAAAACGCCAACCGGCCCCGAAGCGCCTGATGCTCGTCGTAAGGCTGTTCATATGACCAGACGGCGTCTTCCAAGGTCCTGCCGTCGAGCACCAGATGATAGTAGGTTGCGGCGCCCTTGAACGGACATGACGAGGTGGTGTCCGAACGCTGCAGCAATGCGCTGCTGATGGCAGATCGCGGAAAATAATAGCGCGGCGGGTGCCCGTCTTCCCGAACGACGATCACATCGTCGGAGTCGACGAGCGTTTGCGCACCGACCGCGACCTTGACGTTGCCGTCGACGGTCGCTTCGACCACCTTATGGTTGGGATGTTGCTGATGACCGGGTGATTTGCTCATGCCTGTCTCCTGCGGTTGAGATGCTATTCGGTTCGTAAAGGAAGTGAAGACTACCAGGAACAGTACAAGGAATCGACGGCGAAGATGACCCCTGCGACCGATGTGAACGCGGTTCAGACTTCCCTGTCCCTGAGGCCGTCATGTCCCGCATGACCTGCACAGTGCGCACAGCAATAGAATTTGCCGGCTGCTTCGACGCCGTGGCCGATGATGCGGCATTGGCAATGGTCGCACTGCGGAGCCATGGCATGTATCGCACATTCAAAACTGTCGAAGGTGCGGCTCTCGTCGCCCCTTTGGATCGTAAAAGACTTGTCGTAGTCATTGCCGCAAACGGAGCAGATTGCCATGATGAAATCTCCTCGGAAAAGTTGATGAGCACAGGAAGTCAGGGCTTCCCACAGAGCAAGGGGCAAGCGGACCGGACAGCGCAAGCCCTGTGGCTCGCCTAATCGTCGTCGCAAATGTTGTAACCGATACCGTGGGGCATGCGCTGCCGGAGGAGAGCCGCTTTGGCGTCCGACGACGGCTTTCTTTCCAGGGCGGTATCGTTAGGGGGCGCGCTAATCGGCTGCTTTGCCGCGGCTGGGCGCTCGCGGGCCCCGCCAAGGGTCCCCGGAGATGGATTCAGATCGGACACGCCGGCGGCTGGTGCGTTGGATGGTGTATTGGAATCAGGTCGACCCGCCTTGACGTGCCCCTGATAGCTGCCGCCACGGGTATTTTCACTGGACATGGTTTCCTCTGCAGAGAGATCGCGCCGACATTGACGTGATCTGGTCAGCGTAGAGAAAAAAAACCGTTTTTTTAAGGTAGTGATTGCCGCTTCCTTTTGTAAGGATTCGCTGTCGGCGATGTCGGTGCATCTTGTTCAGGAAAATGCGTGGCGCCCGCGCGAGCAGACGACCTCAGCAGTGCCTGACTTGCATCGGGTCCAGGTCTTCGCCGGAGGCCGACGCTCCCCTTTAAGTAATCGTCCTACGTATTTCTGCGAACTTCGCTGCTGTCCGCACGCTGGTGTGCACGGGAAAATGGCTGCTCGGATATGGCGGAGGAGGTCATGACGAGATCGAATTGAAGCGGCGGGGAAACAGCCTCAGCCGCCTCACGCATGTCCGCCAACTGATCATGGAAAGCGATGGCGAAATAAGCGTCATCAAGAAGGACCAGAAATGAAAATACTGCCGGAGCTTGCCCACTACCTGCATGCCAATTCAATACGCCTGGCGACCGCCGAGTCCTGCACGGCGGGTTTGATCGCGTCCATGCTGGGAGCGATCGAAGGGTGCGGAGATTGGCTGGAATGCGGCTTCGTCACTTATTCCCCGGACGCCAAGATTCATCTTCTCGGCGTCGATCCTGCAACCATTGAGCAATACGGACTCAGCAGCGAACAAGTCGCGCGGGAAATGGCGCAAGGAGCGCTGAAGAAGAGCGGCGCCAACGTCGCCATCGCCAATACCGGCGTGGCCGGACCCGACGACGCCCCCGATGGGACGAAAGCGGGCACCGTATGTTTTGCGTGGGCGTTGCAAGGTGAGGATGGCGTGATTCGAACCTACTCGGAAACGAAAATTTTCAGTGGCGACAGAAACGCCGTACGACATGCCGCCGCAGAATTCGCCATCGAAAACCTGCGGCGCCATTGTTGAGTCAGCAGGCGCGCCCGCTTTGATCGACGGGCTGGAAGGGCCAGCGCCGCTGAAAGCCTCATCGATCTGTGCGCAGCGAAGCAGGGAGATGCGCGTCACCAGCTGGTATCCCGCTCCGCCGTCGACGAGATCTTGTGGATCGACAAATCGGCGCCCTCGAATTCCTGCTCCGGATCGAGGCGGATGCCGATGGCTTTCTTGAGCAGGCCGTAGACGATCCAGCCGCCGATGACGGCGATGCCGATGCCGAGCAGCGAGCCGCACAATTGCGCCATGAAGGAGACGCCGCCCAGGCCGCCCAGCGCCTTGGCGCCGAAGATGCCGGCCGCCAGTCCGCCCCAGGCGCCGCACAGGCCGTGCAGCGGCCACACGCCAAGCACGTCGTCGATCTTCCATTTGTTTTGCGTGCGGGTGAACATCCACACGAAAATCGCGCCGGCGATGCCGCCGGTAACCAGTGCGCCCAGCGGGTGCATCAGGTCGGAGCCGGCGCATACCGCCACCAGTCCCGCCAGCGGACCGTTGTAGACGAAACCGGGATCGTTCTTGCCCATCACCAGCGCCACCAGCGTGCCGCCGGCCATCGCCATGAGCGAGTTGAGCGCGACCAGCCCGTTCATCTTGTCGAGGGTTTGCGCGCTCATCACGTTGAAGCCGAACCAGCCGACCGTCAGGATCCAGGCGCCCAGCGCGAGGAACGGGATGTTCGACGGCGGATGCGCGGCGATTGCGCCCTCGCGCGTGTAGCGGCCACGGCGTGCGCCCAGCAGCAGCACGGCAGGCAGCGCGATCCAGCCGCCCACGGCATGCACGACGATGGAGCCGGCGAAGTCGTGGAACTCGGCGCCGAATACCTCCTTGAGCCAGGCCTGCACACCGAAGTGCTGGTTCCAGGCAATGCCTTCGAAGAACGGGTACACCAGGCCAACCAGCGCCGCGGTGGCGATCAGTTGCGGATGGAATTTGGAACGTTCGGCAATGCCGCCGGAAATGATCGCGGGGATGGCGGCTGCAAACGTCAGCAGGAAGAAGAACTTCACCAGTTCAAAGCCGCTACGCGCGGACAGGACCTCGGCGCCGTTGAAAAAGCTGACGCCATAGGCGACGTAATAGCCGACGAAAAAATACGCGATGGTCGACACTGCAAAGTCGGCCAGGATCTTGACCAGCGCATTGACCTGGTTCTTGCGCCGCACGGTGCCCAGTTCCAGGAAGGCAAAGCCGGCATGCATTGCCAGGATCATGATTGCGCCGAGCAAGATGAAGAGCGCATCGGCACCATTTTTGTGATCATCCACAGAAAAATCTCCCAATAATTGTGCAAAAATATTTTTAAAGCACGTTATTAAGCAAAATTCATTCCATTTCGGTGCAAATTATTAAGCGCCTGAATTTAAAAGGGATTTTTTTGAGATTCCCGGAGCCATTTGGCAATCGCACGTAAATCGTGCGAAATGATGCGTCCGCTTGGTGCATCGTCAAAGACGAGCAGCTCGCGCAATGTTGGCGTCTCGCTAGGCTCGTTGGCCGGGAACGGAAGTAATTCAGTGTTTGCGTGCAGCAACATCGAGAATCCGAACACGAGTGAGCCCAGGTCTGCATAGGCCGGCGTTTTTTCATGGAACGGTCACATTGCATTGCTACATTGCAATTTTCCATGTCATCAGCCAAGGAGTCCGCCATGTCCGACGATGCAGCATCCTGCTCTTCGCCATCTTCACCCTCGTTGCCTTCGTCCCCGTCATCACCTTTGTCTCCGTCCTCCCGTCGCGACTTTCTGCGTGATGCGGCGCTCGGCGCCGGCACGCTGTTGACCGCGGGTTCGCTGACGCCCGCATTCGCGCAGCATGCGCCTGCCGTGGTGACCTCGGAGCGCTTGCGCCCGCAAGTCGACAGCGGCGCCATGAGCGGCGACATCACCCGTGATGCCGCAATGCTGTGGAGTCGCACCGATCGCGCGGCGCGCATGGTGGTGGAGTATTCGGTCCATGAGAATTTCAAGAATGCCGTCACCATTGCCGGTCCGGCTGCGCTGGCGCGCAACGATTACACTGCGCGCGTGGATCTGCGGGGCTTGCCGGTGTCGCAGCGTCTGTATTACCGCCTGCGCTTCCAGGACTTGCAACATGAGTCGGCATGGAGTGCGCCGGTAACCGGCAGCCTGATCATTCCGGGCGGCGGCGAACGCGACATCAGCTTCGCGTTTTCCGGCGACGAGGCGGGGCAGGGCTGGGGCATCAACGAAGCCTGGGGCGGCTATCGTATGTATGAAACCATGCGCCGCTTCAAGCCGGACTTCTTCATCCATTCGGGCGACCAGATTTATGCCGACGGCCCGATCCAGGCTGAAGTGACGCTGGACGACGGCAGCGTCTGGCGCAATCTGGTGACGCCGGCCAAGTCCAAAGTGGCGCAGACGCTCGACGACTATCGTGGCAACTTCGCCTACAACCTGATGGACGTCAACAAGAAACGCTTCATGGCCGAGGTGCCTTTCCTGGTGCAATGGGATGACCACGAAGTGCGCAACAACTGGTATCCGGGCCAGGTCATCGGCGCAGCGGAGAAGCGCTATCAGGAGCGCGAGTTGAACGTCCTGAAGCAGCGCGCACGGCAGGCGATGTTCGAGTACAACCCGTTTCGCATCGACATCGCCGATCCCGAGCGCATCTATCGTTCATTCAACTACGGGCCCTTGCTGGACGTATTCATGCTCGACGAGCGCAGCTATCGCGGCGCCAATTCGCCGAATCGGCAGCCGCTGCAAGGACCGGATGCGGCTTTCCTCGGCGCGGCGCAGATGCGCTGGATCAAGCAGGCGCTGCTGCGTTCGCGCTCGACCTGGAAAGTGATCGCCAGCGACATGCCGATTTCCATCGTCGTGCCCGACCTGAATGCGGATGTGCCGCAGGGCACCTTCGAGGCATGGGCCAACGCCGACCACGGCAAGCCGTCCGGGCGCGAGCTCGAAGTCGCGGAGCTGCTGCGCTTCATCAAGCGCCACGACATCAAGAATGTGGTGTGGGTGACGGCCGATGTGCACTACGCGTCGGCGACGTACTACATGCCGGAGAAGGCGCAGTTCACCGACTTCAAGCCGTTCTGGGAATTTGTCGGCGGGCCGCTGCATGCGGGTACCTTCGGCCCCGGCGAGATCGATCGCACGTTCGGGCCGGACGTGCGCTATGTCAGCATTCCCGCCGACATGAAACAGAATCGCTCGCCGGCCGACTTGTACCAGTTCTTCGGCATCGGCAAGATCGATGCGAGGACCAAAGTGATGACGGTGTCCTTGCACAATGTCGAGGGAAGCAAATTGTATGGGGTGGAGATCGCGCCGGAAGCGTGATCGTTCGGCGCGAACCGCGATGCCTTGCGTCAGCGACCCGGGCCGGACAGTTTTTGCGTGATCAGCTTGCAGGTCGACAGCAAGGGATCGATCAAGGCCTGCTGCAATTGCGGCGGCTTGCGGAATAGCGGGATGCTGACGCTGATGCAGGCCACCGGCATGCCTTCGGCGCCGAAGATGGGTGCGCCGATGCAGAAGATCTGCGCTTCGTTCTCTTCGCGGTCTTCGGTGTAGCCGTGCTGTTGCGCCAAGGCGAGTTCGGCGCGCAGGACGTCGAGGTCGGTGATGGTGTGTTCGGTGAACTTCTGCATCCTGACCGAGCGCAGCAGGCGATTGCGCGTGGCCTCGTCAAGCGCGGCCAGGTAGGCCTTGCCGACCGAGCTCGAATACAGCGTCACGCGCGTGCCCACGCGTGAGGTCATGCGCACCGCTTGCGGGCTTTCCAGCTTCTCGATGTAGACCATGCCGTTATCGCTGGGCACGGCCAGGTGGACTGTTTCGCGCGTGGTGTCGCGCAGCTGTTGCAAGGCGTCGATGGCGGCGGTGCGCACGTCCGAACGGGACCAGGATTTGCTGGCGAGATTGATCAGGCGCGGGCCCAGTTCGAAATGGCGCGTGCGCGGATTTTCCACCACCATGCCTTCGCTCGTCAGCGCCGCCAGGATGCGATAGACGGTTGGACGCGGATAGCCGCTCAGGGCGCTGATCCGGGCAATCGACAGCGGCTCGTCCTGGTCGGCGATCAGCTGCAGCACGGCCATGAACTTGGAGAACGCGGCAGTGCCGGCGATCTTCGGATTGTCTTCGGCGGCGGTGTCGGAGGTCGGCATGAGCGGCATGGGCGTCAGGTGCAAAGCGGGGAAAAGAAATCAGGCAAGGACGGGACAGAAAAAAGCGGCCGAGAGGCATTATAGCCGAGGGGTTTCCCGGCACTGCGGATAGGGCGGCAGCGCCGGGAAGGCAATGCGTTACTGCAGGATCACGACACCAGGTAACCGCCGTCGACCGGCACCACCGCGCCGGTCATGAAGGAGGCTGCAGGCGTGCACAGGAAAGCCGTCACATTGCCGATGTCTTCCGGCGTACCCCAGCGATTGAGCGGCGTGCGTTGCAGGATGGGACCGGAGCGTGCCGGGTCTTCCTGCAAGGCCTTGGTCAGCGGCGTCGCGATCCAGCCCGGCGCCACCGCATTGACGCGGATGCCGTCGACGGCATAGGCAATCGCCAGCGACTTGGTCAGTTGCGCCACGCCGCCTTTGCTGGAACTGTACGCCGGCACCAGCCCGCCGCCGAAGAAGCTCAGCATCGACGCCAGGTTGACGATGCATCCCTTGCTTTCTTTCAGCAGCGCGCGTGCTGCCGAGCAGATGCGCATGGTGCCGGTCAGGTTGACCGCGATGACCTGTTCGAACACCTCGACTTCATGCTCGGCGCCGCGCTTGATGATGCCCGCGCAGTTGATCACGATGTCGAGTTGCCTGATGCCCGCGAACAGGTTCCTGACGCTGTCTTCCGACGCCACGTTGAGCTCGGCCAGCGTGATGCCGGTGCCGCTGAACTCTTCCGTGGCGAACGGCGGCAAGCCTGCCGCGATGACCTTGGCGCCCATGGCGGCGAGCTGGCGCGCCACCGCGCCGCCGATGCCCTGGGTGCCGCCGGTGACCAGCGCGGTTTTACCCTGGAAGAGATTGGGAGTGAATGTCATGTGCTTTCCTTCAGGTCGAAAATAAAATTACGCCGCTACCCGGTCGCCTTCGATCGGCTTGTTGACCACGAACATGTACACCAGCGCAGCAGCGAACGCGACGGCGGCGCTGATCAGCAGGGCGTTGACGAACGAGTGGGTCTTGTCGACCACGATGCCGGTGATCAATGGCGCCAGCGAGCCGCCGAGGTAGCCGCCGAAGTTTTGCAGGCTGCCCAGTGAGGCCACCAGGCGGCGAGGAATCGCCACGCTGACCAGCGCCCATGCGCCACCGCTTGCCATGTTGACGAACGCCATCGCCAGCGAGATATAGACGATCGCCATGAAGGTGCTCGGCGTGTAGGCGGCAGGAATGGTGAACGCGCCCGCGCCGATCAGGCCGGCACAGATCGGCCATTTGCGGCTGCGGATCGGCGCCATGCCGCGCTTCATCAAGCCGTCGGCGATATAGCCAGAAGAGAGCATGCCCAGCGTGCCGAAGATGTACGGAATCACCACCACCCAACCGGTGCGTGCAATGCTCAGGTGACGTTCATGTTCGAGGTAGGCAGGCAGCCACGTCAGATACAGCCACACCATGTAGATCACGCCCATGAAGCCGAACAGCATGCCCCAGGTGGTGCGGTATTTGAACAGGCCTTTCCACTCGTGCCAGGTCAGCTTGGCGTTGGCGTTCGGGTCGTTGTCGGTGCCGTCGGCCAGGTACAGCATTTCGGACGGCGTCAGTTCGACTTCATTGCGGTTGCGGTAGAAAATGTACCAGCCCACTGCCACGGCGATACCGGCGATACCCATGATCACGAACATCATGCGCCAGCCGAAGGACAGCATCAGCACGGTCAGGATCGGCGGCGCGAGGGCCGGGCCGATGGTCGACGAGGCGACGAAGATGCCGGTCGGGCCGCCGCGTTCGCGCACGGCGAACCATTCGGACACCACTTTGGCGCCGGCCGGGAACTGCGGCGCTTCACCGAGGCCGAGGAACACGCGCGCCACCAGGAACTGATGCAGCGAACCGACGAAACCGCCGGCCAGCTGCGCCACCGACCACACCATCATGCCGGCGCCGAGCATCACGCGCGCGCCGAACTTGTCCAGCATTGCGCCGATCGGCAATTGCGAGAAGGCGTAGGCCAGCGAGAATGCAGACAGCAGCAGGCCCATTTCCGATGCGCTCAATCCGAGCTCCTGGCTGACGGAATGGTTGGCGATGGACAGCGTGCTGCGGTCGAGGTAATTGACGATGCCGGCAAGCATCAGGAACGTCAGTGCGACCCACTGTATGCGTTTGAGCTTGCTGCTCTTTTGGACTTCCATGTTGTCTCCAATGTAAATAAAAGCGCTGCAGGTAAACAGCTTCTGAGCTACATCACCTGCCTGCGCCGTCTTTGCGGTGCTTGTTGCAGCGTTGCGAAAAACATCCGACTGCTTGTGGCGGTCGGACGGGTAGTACTAATACTGTTCGTGTTCGTTCTGGCGACTTAATAAGTCGCGCGTCCTCCGGACAAATCGAACACCGCGCCGGTGTTGAACGTGCAAGAACCCGAGCACAGCCACGCCACCATCTCGGCCACTTCCTCGACATAGCCGAGACGGCCCATCGGGCTCTTGGCGATCATGGTGGCGACGTGCTCCGGGCTCATCTGTTCCAGCAGCGTGGTCTTCACCGCCGCCGGCGCCAATGCATTGACGAGGATGCCGGCGTTGGCCAGTTCCTTGCCGAGCGACTTGGTCAGCGCCAGCACGCCCGCTTTCGAGGCGCTGTAGGCGGAGGCGTTGGGCGTGCCTTCCTTGCCGGCCAGCGAGGCGATGTTGACGATACGGCCCTGTCCCGCAGCGCGCATGGCGGGCACCACCGAACGGCAGGTGTGGAACACGCCCATCAGGTTGACGTTGACGATGCGATGCCATTCGGTGACGTCGTACTCATCCAGCGGCACGGTCGAGCCGGCAAAGCCGGCGTTGTTGATCAGGAAATCGATGTGGCCGCGCGAGGCCAGCAGCCGTTGCGTGGCGGCGTCCACCGAGGCGGCGTCGGTGACGTCGACGGTATCCTGGCCGTAGGGCGAATCGGCGACCGGCTTCAGGTCCCAGCACACCACTTCGGCGCCGGCCTGCGCCAGGCGCGCGCTGATGGCGGCGCCGATGCCGCCGGAGCCGCCGGTAACGACGGCGACGGCGCCCTGGAAATTGTAATCGGCTTGTGCGTAGCGCATGAGATTGCCCCTGTCTTCAGCGCACGAATTGCTGCACGAAATCGGCGCCCAGTCCGACCTTTTCGTAATGCGCCTTGCACATCTCCAGCTTGGTGAAGACGTCTTCATATCCTTCGAACTTGCCGAACGGATCGCAGTAGTACATCACGCCGGTGATGTGGAAGTAGGTGATCATTTCTTCCACGTCTTCCGGCACGTACAGGGTGTGGGTTTCGCCGGGCGGTTCGAACACGTAACTGCCTTGCTCGGCGATCCAGTTGTGTTCCAGATAGCGCCAGCGGCCCTTGAGCACCATGCCGTGCACGGGAGCCGGGTGGCGATGGCGGCTCAGCACGCCGGACTTGCGCACGCGCAGCAGATTGGTCCAGTAGCCTTGCGACACATTCAGGCACAGCGGACGGAACCAGACGTTCTCGGCTTGCGGCACCCAGACTTTTTCGTCATCGGGAATGGCGGAGTTGACCACGATTTCCAGCGGCGCTTCTTTCGGGTTCGGGTATTGGTAGGGCATCATTTTCGATGCTTCCGGCGTGGTGGGTTGCATGCCTGTTCTCCTCAGGTTTCAGTAACGGTATGAGCGGCGACTACGGCTTTCTTGTTTTTCTTATTCGTCCAATATATGGACATGTAGTCTGTAATGTGGTCACTTTGAAGCAATCCAAGGCGTGTGTCAAGTCGCCGGTCCGCAATGGCAATGGTCCGGATGCGAGCCCCGAGGCGTTTGGCAGGACGTTTTCGCCGGGCATTGATTGGTTCGACCATTGCGACGAGGGCGGATTGTGCGCCTTAAGCCTTGCGATGAAAAGGGAGATGAAAAAAAATCCGCGTGTCCGCGGATTTTTTCATGTCGTCAGCTTGCGGTCAGCGAGCTTCTATCTGCAGCTCTATCTGCGAGGCGAAGATGATCATTGATCGTCCCATGTTACTTCCTCAAAAGCATGCACGAGGAAGTCGATGGTGGCGCGCACCTTGGCGGGCAGGTGCGTGCGGCTCGGATAGACCGCATAGATGCCCAGTTCGGTCGCGGTGTAATCGGGCATGACGCGCACCAGCTTGCCGTTGCGGATGTGTTCGCTGAGCATGAAGCTCGGCTGGCGCGTGATGCCGATCCCGGCCAGGGCGGCGGCCACGCAGGTGTCGCCGTTGTTGGCGTGCATGCGTACGTTGGTCTTGACGCTGACGGGGCCGTCCGGACCTTCGAAATGCCATTCGTCCTTGTCGGCCGAATAACTGTAGCCGAGCACCATGTGGTCCCTGAGGTCTTGCGGATGCAGCGGCGTGCCGTGGCGTTCCAGGTAGTCGGGGGCGGCGCACACCACAACGCGCGTCGAGGCCAGCTTGCGATAGATCAATGAAGAGCTCGGCAGGCGCGCGATGCGGATCGCCATGTCGTAGCCTTCTTCGATGATATCGACGATGCGATCCGACAGCGTGATGTCGAGCTTGATGCCGGGATAGCGCTGCAGCAGGCAGGGCCAGACCTTGACCAGGTGCAGCACACCGAAGGTCTGGGGGACGTTGATACGCAGCAGGCCGGTCGGATCGGTGTTGCCGGCGGTGAGCATCTGGTCGGCGTCTTCCAGCGCGGAGACGATCTGCTTGCAGCGATCCAGGTACAGCACGCCGGCTTCGGTGAGCGAAAGCCGGCGTGTCGTGCGTTGCATCAGGCGCGCGCCGAGACGCGCTTCCAGTTCGAGAATCGTGCGCGACACCGCCGCCTTGGATACATTCAGCGTGTCGGCCGCCTTGACGAAGCTGCCCAGCTCGGCTACGGCGATGAAGCATTCGATTTCGCGCAGTTTGTTCAAGCGATGTCTTTCCGGACGGGTTATGCCGCAGCAGGCAAATCGGCGAGGATGGACGACTGCGAACCGAAGGCGAAGGCGTCCATGCGCAGACTATGATACGTCGAACCGCTGTCCAGATGCACCGATTGCGTCCAGTCGTCGGCCGCGCCCATGGCGAAGAACAGCGTCAGCAGGTGTTCGTCGGTCGGATGGGTGCGCACCGAATGCGGCGCCGATTCGCGATAGCCCAGCAGCGCTTCCAGGTTGCCGCTCTGCATTTGTGTCAGGAACCATTGCAGGAATTCCACTGTGTGCGGCGCGTCCCCTGCAGCGGCATCGTTACGGCGCAGTTCGCGCAGGTTGTGCGTGAAACTGCCCGAGCCGACCAGCAGTATGCCCTCCTTCGCCAGCGGCGCCAGCAACCGGCCGATGTGGTAGTGATAAGCCGGCGGCTGATGCGACTGCAGCGACAATTGCAGCACCGGGATATCGGCCTGCGGATACAGGTAGCGCAGCGGCACCCAGGCGCCGTGATCGAGGCCCCAGCCGTCATCGGTTTGCGCATGCAGTCCTGCCTCCTGCAGCAGGCCGGCGACGCGTTCGGCCAGCTCCGGCGAACCGGCCGCCGGATAACCCAGCTCGTACAACTCCTGTGGGAAACCGCCGAAGTCATGGATCACGCGTTGCTTTGCCAGGCTGCCGACGCGCGGCGTCTGCGTTTCCCAGTGTGGCGAGACGATCAATATGGCTTTCGGCGTCGGCAGGCTGGCGCCGATGCTGCGCAGCAGCGGCCCGGTCCTGCCGGGTTCCACCGCCAGCATGGGCGAGCCGTGAGAAACGAAAAGCGAGGGCAGTGCGGTAGACATGGCAGTACTCCGGAAAGAGGCAAGAAACCCGCGAGGCTTCAGCCTCGCACGGGTTTCAGGATAATGATTATGCAGCGTTGTTCAGGCTCTTGCGCTTGACCGCGAACGCGCCGTTGCCGAGCAGGTAGACCGCGACCAGGGCAACGATCCACATGGCCAGATATTCCCAGCCGCCCTTGGGGTTGCTGAAGAAGAAGCCGTTCTTGCCATGCACCGTAACGATGGCGCCGACCAGGTCGATCGCAAGCGGAATGGCAAGCAAGTCGCCGTAGAAGCCGATCACCAGCGCGATGCCGCCGACCACTTCCAGCAGGATGATCAGGTAGGCGAGGAAACCGGGCAGGCCGAGCGACTCGAAGAATGCGGCAGTGCCGGGCAGCGTGAAGACGAAAATCTTCATCGCGGCATGCGCCAGGAAGAACAGGCCAGTGGTGACGCGCAGCAGGAAAGCGGCGTAGTCGGCCTTGGTGTTGAGGGTGGTTGTAGTCATGGCGGCTCCCGGATGAATGAGGCCACGATTGGCCTCGATGGGAGTCACTGTAAGGAAAAGCGAGCTTCGGATAAATACGGCGCAGCGGGATGAATTGTTTCGGTAACCTTGACAATCCTCCCGCTGCCTACGCTCAGGCCCCGTCTGTCTTGGGTTTGGCGGCCTCACGGCGATTGAAGCCTTCGACCATGTCGAAGCGGAACAAGCGGCATTCCAGCGCACCGTTGAAGAACGGCGTCTTGCGAGCTTCCTTCAGGCGCAACAGTTTCGGCAGGCCGAGGTCGGCCGAGAACAGGAACACGCTCCAGCCGGCGAAGCGCTGCTTGAGCGTGGTGCCGAAGGCGCTGAAGAAAGCCACGAACAGCTCGTCGGTCGGCACGGCGGCATCGCCGCGCACGCTCAGGCGCTCGCCGTAGGGCGGGTTGGTGAGCATGATGCCGGTGGTCGGATTGCCGTTGGCGTCGACAGGAGGTTTGACTTCCTGCGCCTCAATCTGTTTCAGCGGTACCTCGAACTGGATGCCGGCCTTGCGCAGGTTGCTGCGCGCGATGTTGACCATGTCGCCGGAAATATCGCTGCCGAAAATCGTCGGGACGGTCGGCAATGGATTCGGCTTGAAGTCGCCCTTGATCGCCAGCCAGGCTTCGGCGTCGAAGTTGTCGAATTTTTCAAATGCAAAACGGCGACGTGCTCCCGGCGGAATGCCTGCCAGCATTTGCGCCGCTTCGGCCAGGATGGTGCCGGAGCCGCACATCGGGTCGAACAGCACCATGCCCGGCTTCCAGCCGCTGGTGCGCAGCAGGCCTGCTGCAAGGTTTTCGCGCAGGGGCGCTTCGCCGGTGTCATCGCGCCAGCCGCGCTTGAACAGCGCTTCGCCGGATGTATCGAGGTAGACCGTGAAATTGTGCGCATCGAGGAAGCCCGAGATACGCATGTCCGGCGTCTTGGTGTTGACCGAAGGGCGCTCGTCGAAACGCTCGCGGAAACGGTCGCAAATGGCGTCCTTTATTTTCAGCGTGGCGAACTCGAGGCTGCGCAGCGGCGACTTGACCGCGGTGACGTCGACGCGGATGGTGTGCGACACCTCGAACCAGTTTTCCCACTCCTGTTCGAGCGTAAGGTCGTAGATGTCGTTTTCATTCTTGTAGGAACCGTGCGCCAGGCGCAGCAGCACGCGGCTGGCGATGCGCGAGCGCAGGTTCAGCTGGTAGGCGCCGATGATGGTTCCGGAGCAATGCACGCCGCCGGGGACCTGGTTATGCACTTTCAGGTTGGCGTCGGGGCCGGCAAGTTGGGCGATTTCGTTGAGTTCTTCCGCGAGTGCAACTTCAAGGCCGCGCGGGCAGGGGCAGAAATAGGAATAGTTGGTGCTCATGAGGGGTACCTTTTGTCCGTTGATAGATCAGTATGTGCCGGGCATAAAAATGTTAACGGCATAAATGCCAAACCGCCGCTCCTGCCCGCGCGGGAACGACGGCTTTGATTCTGTGCTGCTGTTCGTGCGTCTGCTGCTTACTTCTCTGCAAATGCGCGTTCGACGAAATCGAGGCGGTCCTGGCCCCAGTAGCCTTCGCCGTCGACGATGAACCACGGCGCGCCGAATACGTTGGCGGTGGTGGCTTCTTCGCTGAAGCGGTCGAACTCGGCCTGTACGCTGGCCGTTTCCGAGGACTTCAACAGGCTGGCGCCGTCATGGCCGAGGCCGTTGGCGATCGCCAGCAACGTGTCGGTGTCGGCGATGTTCTTTTCTTCTTCCCAGATCGCGCGCATCACGGCGCCGGTCAGTTCGAGCGCGGCAGTGGTGCCGTGCGCCAGTTGCGTGGCGATGATCAGGCGCGCGGCGGCGTCGCTCTGCACCGGGAAGTAAGTCGGCTGCAGATTCATCGGCAAGCCGAGGAATTTGCTCCAGCGTTCCAATTCCTTGAGGCGATAGGCCTGGCGCTGCGGTGCGCGCTTGGCCAGCGGCAAGCCGCCGGACTGGCCGAAGATCTTGCTCAGGTCGAACGGCTTGAGCACGACCTGGACGTCGTACTGTTTGGCCAGAGCGACGAAACGCGCATGCCCCAGATAGGCAAAGGGAGAGTGCGGCGCGAAGAAATATTCACATACCTTGCCCATGAAGGACTCCGTAAAAGGATGAATCAGAAAGGTTTGACGACGACCAGAATCACGATGGCCAGCAACAATAATACCGGGACTTCATTGAACCAGCGGAACCACTTGTGGCTGCGCTTGTTTTGGCCATGTTCAAACTTCTTGAGCAATGAGCCGCAGGCGTGGTGGTAGCCGATCACCAGGATCACCAGCGCCAGCTTGGCATGCATCCAGCCGTTGCCGGGGCCTTTGCCGATGCCGATGACCAGATACAGCCACAAGCCCAGTGCGATCGCCGGGATCGCCAGCATGCTGGTGAAGCGATACAGGCGGCGCGCCATGCCGAGCAGCCGTTCTCTGGCGACGGTTTCGGTTTCCTGCGCCAGGTTGACGAAGATGCGCGGCAGGTAAAACAAGCCGGCGAACCACGAGGCGATGAATACGATGTGCAGGGCTTTGATCCAGAGCATGCGACTTCCTTTTGGCGATTGGCTGAGAACCTGCTTACGATCTTACTGCGAGGCCATGATCCGCGAATCGGTAACCCTTGGGCGGTGCTCGGCATCCTCATGCACTGAAGTACACTCCGAGGATTACACCACTGAGCTTCGCTCCGGCCGCCACCGGCTGATGACCTCTCGCTACCGATCGTAAACAGGTTCTGCGAGGTAAAACGGTAAGGCTTACTGGCGCACTTGTCCTTGTCCCAGCACGACATACTTGAGCGAGGTCAGGCCATCCAGCCCGACCGGGCCGCGTGCGTGCAGCTTGTCGTTGGAGATGCCGATCTCGGCGCCGAGGCCGTATTCGAAGCCGTCGGCAAAACGCGTCGAGGCATTGACCATGACCGAGGCCGAATCCACTTCGCGCAGGAAACGCATGGCGCGCGTGTAGTCTTCGGTCACGATGGCGTCGGTGTGCTGCGACGAGTAGGTGTTGATGTGGTCGATCGCTTCGTCCATGCCGGCGACGATCTTGACGGCCAGGATCGGCGCCAGGTATTCAGTGCTCCAGTCTTCTTCGACGGCTTCCTTCAGCAGCGGGTAGCCGGCCAGGATCCGGCGGCTTTCAGCATCGCCGCGCAGCTCGACGTCCTTGGCGCGGTACAGCCCGGCCAGTTTCGGCAATACCTCGGCGGCGATAGCGCGCGCCACCAGCAGGGTTTCCATGGTATTGCAGGTGCCGTAGCGATGGCACTTGGCGTTGAAGGCGACGTCCAGCGCTTTTTGCACATCGGCCTTGTCGTCGATGTAGACGTGGCAGATGCCGTCCAGATGCTTGATCATGGGCACCTTGGATTCCTTGATCAGGCGCTCGATCAGCCCCTTGCCGCCGCGCGGCACGATGACGTCGACATATTCGGTCATGGTGATCAGCGCGCCGACGGCAGCGCGGTCGGTCGTCTCGACGACTTGCACGGCGTCTTCGGGCAGGCCGGCGCCGGCCAGGCCTTCCTTGACCAGCTTCGCCAGCGCCTGGTTGCAGTGGATCGCTTCCGAGCCTCCGCGCAGGATGGTGGCGTTACCGCTCTTGATGCACAAGCCGGCGGCGTCCACCGTGACGTTCGGACGCGCTTCGTAGATGATGCCGATCACGCCCAGCGGCACACGCATCTGGCCGACCTGGATGCCGGTCGGGCGGTACTTCATGTTGGAGATTTCACCGATCGGGTCGGGCAGGGCGACGATCTGTTCCAGGCCTTCGGCCATCGTGGCGATGGCCTTGTCGGACAGCGTCAGGCGGTCGAGCATGGCATCCGACAAGCCATTGGCGCGCGCCGCAGCCAGGTCTTGCTGGTTGGCGGCGCGAAGCATGTCGGCGTCGCGTCGGATGGCGGCGGCGATCAGCGTCAGTGCGCGGTTCTTCGCCGCCGTGTCGGCACGGGCCATGGCGCGCGATGCCTTGCGGGCGCGCTGGCCGATGTCGGTCATGTAATGTTCAATGTTGAGCGTCATGGTGATTTTCTAAGCCTAAAGATTCAGTAGCCGCGCGCGAGCTTCAGCCCGAGCTGCGCCAGCGCATCCCAGGCGTCGCCTGAAAATGCTTTCGCGCGCAAGCCCTTGACCATCTTGTCGATCTGCGCGGCTTCCTGCAACGCGGCCTGCAACGTCGCCAGGCTGATACGGCGTAACGCAGGTTCCATCAGTTTCTCGCGCGGACCCCAGATGCGGTATTCCTTGAGCAGCATGCCCAGCTGTTTGCCTTGCGTGACGCCCGATTTGAGCTTGAGCAGGGTGCGCACTTCTTCGGCCACGGCCCATAGCACCAGCGGCAGCGCTTCGCCTTCGCCCTTGAGTCCATCCATCATGCGCATGAGGCGTGCGGCGTCGCCGGACAGCATCGCTTCGTTGAGCTTGAAGACGTCATAACGGGCCACGTTCAGCACGGCGTCATGCACCTGCTCGAACGTCAGCTTGCCGGTCGGGTAGAGCAGGCCGAGCTTTTGTATTTCCTGATGTGCGGCGAGCAGGTTGCCTTCAACGCGGTCGGCAATGAAATCCACGCATTGGCGATCGGCGCTTTGTTGCTGGGCAGCGAGCCGGTTGGCTATCCAGCCCGGCAGATGCGCGCGCTCGACCAGCGGAATGTCGATGTACACGCCGGCTTGCTGCAAGGCGCCGACCCACGCCGCTTTGGCGGTGGCCCAGTCGAGCTTGGGCAGGCTGATGATGGTCAGGTTGTCGGGGTTCAGGTTGGCGGCATATTCCTGCAGCGCCTGACCGCCGTCCTTGCCGGGTTTGCCGGTGGGAATGCGCAACTCGATCAGTTTCTTGTCGCCGAACAGCGATTGCGACTGATTGGCGGCAAGCAGCTCGCCCCATTTGAAGCTGCGTTCAACCACCAATACGTCGCGCTCGGTATAGCCGTTGGCGCGCGCGGTCTTGCGGATCTTGTCGGCGGCTTCCAGCGCCAGCAGATGCTCATCGCTGGCGATGACGTACAGCGCCGACAGCGACTTCGTCAGGTGGGTGTCGAGCGCATCCAGCCGGAGTTGCATCGATTATTCCCCGACGGCGTCTGCGGTACCGGCTGTGGCGGCTTTGCTGGCCGACAAGCGGCGCAGGATCTGCTGCACCAGGTCGCTCTGCATATCGCGATACAGCAGCGCTTCTTCAGCCTGCTTTGCCAGTTCCTGGTTTTCGTCGTAGGTGATGTCGCGCTTGAGCGTGATGTTGGTCGGCGGGACCAGGATCGCACCCTTGTTGTCCCTGACCACGAAGCTGAAGATCTGGTACAGCGAGAATTCGCGCACGCGGCCATTGGTGTTCAAGGTCAGGATTTTTTTGTCGCGCGTGTCGGCGATCACTTGCAGCACCGCTTCCGCCTCGTCCTTGTCGGACACCACTTCAGCACCGCTGGCGCGGATGTAGCGCTTGAGTTCCGTCCCCAGTTGCGAGTTGTTCGCAAAGCCGAGGTAAATCGTCTTGAACGGCAGATTTGCCGGCCCGCGCAGATGAAAACCGCAGGCACTGAGCATGACCGGTGCCAGCAGCATCAGGAACCATTGCAGTACTTTGCGTTGGTGGAGTTGAAATGGCATGTGTGTGTCCGTGGTCAGGTTCGTGAGCAAAAGAATCGGCGTGAACGTCAGGCAACGATGTTGATCAGCTTGCCGGGAACGACGATGATTTTCTTCGGTGCACCGGTCAGGAATTTCTGTACGCTTTCATTGGCCAGCGCGGCCGCTTCGATGCTGGCCTTGTCGGCATCCTTGGCGACGGTGATGCTGCCGCGCAGCTTGCCGTTGACCTGGATCATCATTTCGATCTCGCTTTGCTCCAGCGCAGCGGCATCGACTTGAGGCCACTCGGCATCGAGGATGTCGCCGTGTTGCTTGGCGAAGCCCAGTTGCTGCCACAGCGCATGGGTAATGTGCGGCGTGATCGGATTGAGAATGCGCAGGAAGATCGAGGTGCATTCCGCCAGCACGGCGTTGGCGACCGGGCTGTCTTCCAGTTTGGCGGCTTCGAGCGTATTGAGCATCTTCATGCAGGCCGACACCACCGTGTTGTACTGGATGCGCTTGAGGTCGTGATCGGCCTGTTGCAGGATCTTGTGCACTTCGCGGCGCAGCGTCTTGAGCGCGTCGGTCAGTTGCGATGCATCCACAGCAACGGCGCCTTCAATGCGCGCAGCGTTGTTATAGGCGAACGCCCACACGCGACGCAGGAAACGGTTGGCGCCTTCGACACCGGTGCCCGACCATTCCAGCGTCTGTTCCGGCGGCGAAGCGAACATGGTGAACAGGCGCGCGGTGTCGGCGCCGTACTGGTCGATCTGCGCTTGCGGATCGATGCCGTTGTTCTTGGACTTGGACATCTTCTCGGTGCCGCCGATGATGACCGGCTGGCCGTCTTCCTTGAGGATGGCGGTGACCGGACGACCCTTGTCGTCATGCGTCAGTTCGACGTCGGCCGGATTGATCCAGGTCTTCTTGCCGGCGGCGTCTTCACGATAGTAAGTCTCGTTGAGCACCATGCCTTGCGTGAGCAGGTTGGTGAACGGCTCGTCGAATTTCACCAGGCCGAAATCGCGCATGACCTTGGTCCAGAAGCGCGCGTACAGCAAGTGCAACACGGCGTGCTCGATGCCGCCGATGTACTGGTCCATCGGCATCCAGTAATCGTTGCGCGAATCGACCATCGCGTCGTTGCCGCCGTTGGAAGCTGCGGGCGAGGTGTAGCGCATGTAATACCAAGACGAGTCGACGAAGGTATCCATCGTGTCGGTTTCGCGGCGCGCCGGCTTGCCGCACTTGGGGCAATCGACGTGCAGGAATTTTTCATGCTTGTTGAGCGGGTTGCCGCTGCCGTCCGGGACGCAGTCTTCCGGCAGCACCACCGGCAGATCTTTCTCCGGCACCGGCACGTCGCCGCAATCGCCGCAGTGGATGATCGGGATCGGCGTGCCCCAGTAGCGCTGGCGCGAGATGCCCCAGTCGCGCAGGCGGAAGGTGATCTTCTTTTCGCCCAGGCCCTTGGCGGCCAGGTCGGCGGCGACTGCATCGACCGCAGCCTGGTAGCCGAGGCCGTCGTATTTGCCGGAGTCGACGGTGGTGCCGCTTTCCTTGTCGCCGTACCACTCTTCCCACGCGTCGCTGGAGTAAGTCTTGCCTTCGACGGCGACGACTTGCCTGATCGGCAGATTGTATTTCCTGGCGAAAGCGAAATCGCGCTCGTCATGCGCCGGTACGCCCATGACGGCGCCGTCGCCGTAGGTGATCAGCACGTAGTTGCCGACCCACACTTCGACTGGTGCGCCGGTCAGCGGATGCGTGACGAACAGGCCGGTCGGCATGCCCTTCTTTTCCATCGTCGCCATGTCGGCTTCGATGACGCTGCCCTTCTTGCATTCGGCGATGAAGTCTTGCAGCGCAGGATTGTTCTTCGCGGCGTACGTTGCCAGTGCGTGCTCCGGCGCCACGGCGCAGAAGGTCACGCCCATGACGGTGTCGGCGCGCGTGGTGAAGACCCACAGCTTGCCGTCGTTGATCAGCTTGCCTTCGTCTTTAATGTCATGCGGGAAAGCGAAGCGCACGCCGGTCGACTTGCCGATCCAGTTGGCCTGCATCAGGCGCACGCGTTCCGGCCAGCCCGGCAATTTGGTTTCAACGTGTTCCAGCAGCTCGTCGGCGTAGTCGGTGATCTTGGCGTAGTACATCGGGATTTCACGCTTCTCGATGACCGCGCCCGAACGCCAGCCCTTGCCGTCGATGACTTGTTCGTTGGCCAGCACGGTCTGGTCGATCGGATCCCAGTTCACGGTGCCGGTCTTCTTGTAGATGATGCCTTTCTCGAGCATCTTCAGGAACATCCACTGGTTCCACTTGTAGTACTCGGGTGAGCAGGCCGTCATTTCACGCGACCAGTCGATCGCCAGGCCCATGGAAGCCATCTGCTTTTTCATGGTCTCGATGTTCGAGTAAGTCCATTGCGCCGGCGGCACGCCGTTGGCCATCGCGGCGTTTTCGGCAGGCATGCCGAAGGCATCCCAGCCCATCGGCATCAATACGTTATAGCCGCTCATGCGCAGGTAGCGATACATGACGTCGTTGATCGTGTAGTTACGGACGTGGCCCATGTGCAGCTTGCCCGATGGGTAGGGCAACATGGAGCAGGCATAGAACTTCTTCTTGTCGCGGCCGTGCTTGTCCTTGGCGTGTTCGACGGTCTTGTACGCGTCGGTCGCGATCCAGTGCTGTTGCGCGGATTGTTCTACTTCTGCTGGGCTGTATTTATCTTGCATGTCGGGTTGAGGCAAAGGAAAGATCGAAACCCGGCATTATACCGGCTCGCCAGAGGGGAGACCTAGTTGTGTCGCGATGTCAATCCGACCATGAGTTGCATGAGGGAAATAAAAAAGCCGCACCATCCAGGCGCGGCTTCGATGATGCGGCAGGCTTGCTTCAGAGATACAGCATTTCGATGCTGATCGAACCGTCCAGCTGGATGTCGTCGGCCAGCAGCTGGTAGGCCACGCGGCTCACTTTGGCGCGGATATCGAGGCCGGCGACCAGTTCGGTGAAGGCGACGGGGGTGGTGCCGGCGCCGAACGATATCTGGCTGCCGTCCTGGCGCAGGCCGCGCAGGGCGCTGCTGCTCCAGGCGGCGCTGCCGTTGGGGCGCGCCAAAATGCCCACCGATTGGCCATCCGCGACGGCCGTGCCGAAGCGCACGGCATAGCCGCCGATGCTTTTGCCGCGATACAGGCCCAGGCCGAAGTGGTCGCCGGCGTCGAGCCCGGGGATGTCCTTCTCGCGCGTGGCTTCGCGGTTGTCGACCGCCTTGACCGCTATCTTGGTGGGGCCGTCGCAGGAAATCCGCATGTCGACGTGCTGCGAAGGCATGTCCTTGAAACGCTCCTTCAACAGCGGGTCCGCCTTGATGGTGCCGAAATCGATCACGCTGTTGCCCGGAAAGCTGGCCAGGCAGGCGGAAGGCCGGATGGTGCCTTTGACGACCAGTTCTGCAGTGTCGGCGGCGCAGGCGCCTGCACTTAATAAAAAAGTCGCGAAGGAGGGAAGCAGGAAGGGATGGAAAGGGGGTCTCATGAAGCCTCGCTGGATAAGCCGTCTGCAGGCGGGATGGTGCGCAGACGGCAGGACTATTTTGACGCAGAGTTCCCCTGATTTATATAAGAAAATTCTCAAAAATGGGTTGTTAATGTTGCAATATTTCTATTTAAATATAGAACTTACGCGACAACCTCATGCGGCATCGATTGGTGGTCATCTCCCGGTAACAATGGGCTGGCACGATGTAATCGTTTTCATGCGACTCCATCGAACCACAGCCAGATAGCCATTCATCATCGTGCCGCCTTCCATCAAACAAGTCGCCCTGCAAGCCGGCGTATCCACCGCGACGGTGTCGCGCCTGCTCAACAATCCGACGACAGTCAGCGCCGACACGGCCGGCAAGATCAATGAGGCGATTGCCGCCCTCGGTTTCCGCCCCAATTTTAACGGTCGCAACCTGCGCGCCGGACGTTCGCGTACGGTCGGCGTGGTGGTGCCGACGCTGTCCAACACGGTCTTTGCGCAATGCCTGCAAGGCATCGAACTGGCGGCGCGCGCACTCGACTACTCGGTCATGTTCACCGCCACCGAATACCGCCAGGAAGACGAAGCGGCGGCAGTCAACCTCTTGCTCAGCCACCGCGTCGACGGCGTCATCCTGACCGTCGCCGACGCCAGCGCCAGCGGCACGCTTGACGTGCTCGACCGCGAAGGCATTCCTTACGTATTAACTTACAACCAGCCGCAGCAGGCTTCACGCCTGTCGGTCTCGGTCGACAACCGCGCCGCCGCACGTGATGCCGTGGCGCACCTGATTGCGCTCGGCCACACGCGTATTCAGATGTTGACCGGTCAATTTAACGCCTCTGACCGGGCTATCCAGCGCTACCACGGCTATCTCGATGCCATGCGCGCGCATGGGCTGGCGCCGATGGCCCCGATCGAAGTGCCGCGCCATACCGGCCTGACCAGCATGCACCTCCAGGCGTTTGCCGATCCGCAGCAACGCCCGAGCGCCTTGTTCTGCTCCAACGATTTGCTCGCATTGGCCGCAATGCGCGATCTGCGCGCCCTGGGTTTGCGCGTGCCGGAAGACATCTCCGTCATGGGCTTCGACGGCATCCCGCTGGGCGAGATGATGTCGCCGGTGCTGGCCAGCGCGGTGCAGCCGTCCGAACAGATCGGCGAAGTCGCCCTGCGCACGCTGGTGGCCGCCATCGGGCGGATCGAAGGCAGCGCCGGTCCGGTCTCGCAAACACTTGCGCACACGATCCGCCACGGCGGGACGGTGCGGCTTTTCTCCTGACGTTTTTTCTTCAGACCTCTTACTCGTTCACATCAACAGCAATAGAAAGGAAACGACATGCGCTCACTTCCACGTTTGTCCCGGATTCTCCAGACGATGGCGGCAACTACAGCCTTTGCCGTCTCATTCAGCGCCGCGGCGCAAAACGTCATCTGCTACAACTGTCCGCCGGAATGGGCAGACTGGGCTACCCAGATCAAGACCATCAAGGAAAAAACCGGCATCACCGTGCCGCCCGACAACAAGAACAGCGGCCAGGCGCTGGCGCAGATCATGGCTGAAAAGGCCAGCCCGGTCGCCGACTTCACCTACGTCGGCGTGACCTTCGGCATCGAAGCGAAAAAGAACGACATCCTCACGCCCTACAAGCCGGCCGGCTGGAGCGACGTGCCTGCAGGGCTGAAGGATCCTGAAGGCTACTGGACCACGATCCACTCCGGCACCATGGGCCTGATGGTCAACGTTGATGCGCTCAAAGGCAAGCCGGTGCCGCGTTCGTGGACGGATCTGCTCAAGCCTGAGTACAGAGGCCTGATCGGCTACCTCGATCCGGCCAGCGCCTTCGTCGGCTATGTCGGCGCGGTCGCCGTGAACCAGGCATTGGGCGGCACCTTGGACAATTTCACGCCCGGCATCAACTACTTCAAGGCGCTGCAAAAGAACCAGCCCATCGTGCCGAAGCAGACGTCCTACGCACGCCTGATCTCGGGTGAAATCCCCATCCTGTTCGGCTACGACTTCGACGCCTATCGCGCCAGGTACAAGGACAAGGCCAATGTCGCGTTCGTGATCCCGGCCGAAGGCAGCGTCACCGTGCCGTACGTCGTCAGCCTAGTGAAGAACGGTCCGAACCAGGCCAACGCCAAAAAAGTCCTGGACTTCCTGCTGTCCAACGAAGGCCAGGCCATCTGGGCCAATGCCTACCTGCGGCCGGTGCGCGCCTCGGCGATTTCGAAAGAAGCCGAAGCCCGTTTCCTGCCGGCGACCGACTATGCCCGCGCCAAGCCGGTCGACTACGGCAAGATGGCTGAGGTGCAGCGTCAGTTCAGCGAACGCTACCTGGCTGAAGTGAAGTAAGCATGTCGATGCATTTGTCTCCATCGCGCCAGCTGCATCGCAAGCGTCCCGGCCGCAAGGTCTGGATGTTTGCCGTGCCGGGCATGACGCTGTTTGCTGCGTTCTGGCTGTTGCCGATGCTGCGCCTGGTCGGCGTCGGCGCCATCGGTCCGACCGGCGCCATGGCCTATCTGGCGGTCGTGACCAACCGTCATTATTTTTGGAGCCTGGTGTCGACGCTGCTGTTGTCGGGCGCGGTCACCGTGGCGACGCTGGCGATTTCGTCGCTGGTCGGCCTGTTTTTGCAACGCAATCGCTTCCCCGGCAAGTCGCTGCTGCTGGCGATGCTGACGTTTCCGCTGGCGTTCCCGGGCGTGGTGGTCGGCTTCATGGTGATCATGCTGGCCGGCCGCCAAGGGCTGATCGGTGTGCTGACCGACAAGCTGTTCGGCGAGTCGCTGGTGTTTGCGTATTCGCTGGCCGGCTTGTTCGTCGGCTATCTGTACTTCTCGATTCCGCGCGTCATCCTGACGGTGATGGCGGCCGCCGAAAAGCTCGATCCTGCGCTCGAAGAAGCGGCGCGGTCGCTCGGCGCCAATCCGCTACGCGTGTTCTTCGACGTCATGGCGCCAGCCCTGATGCCGGCCCTGATTTCGTCGGGAGCGATCTGCTTCGCCACCAGCGTCGGCGCCTTCGGTACCGCATTCACCCTGGCGACCAGCATTGATGTCTTGCCGATGGCGATCTATAACGAATTCACCAGCTACGCGAATTTCGCGATGGCGGCGGCATTGTCCATCGTGCTCGGCGTGATCACCTGGATCGCCTTGGCGCTGGCGCGTTCGCTGTCGGGCAGCAGCGTCCCGGCGACGGCATGAGGAGGGAAAAACAATGAAACATTCTCTGCGGTTCTATCTGCAATTGACGTTCACGCTGCTGGTGTGCGCCTTCCTGATCGTGCCGGTGGTGCTGTCGGTGCTGGCCGGCGTGACGGAAAACTTTTTCGTCGGCTTGTCGAGCGGCTTCACGCTGCGCTGGGTCGCGCAAGTGTGGGATACCTACCAGATGACCATCTGGCGCTCCATCGCGATTGCGCTGGCTTGCCTGGTGGTGACGCTGCTTGTCGGCGTGCCGCTGGCCTACATGCTGGCGCGCCATCAGGGCGGCAACAGCCGGCTGGCGCGCGTGTTCGAAGAACTGCTCATGATGCCGGTGGCGGTGCCCGGCCTGGCCACGGCGCTGGCGCTGATCATGGCTTACGGCCAGTATCGCGCCTTCCGCGGCAGCCTGCTGTTCATCCTGGTGGGGCATGTCTTGTTCACCTTGCCGTTCATGGTGCGGCCGGTGCTGGCGGTGATGCAGTCGTCGCAGTTGGCGGTGCTGGAAGAAGCCGCCGCCAGCCTCGGCGCCGGCATGCGCCAGCGTTTCTTCGGCGTGGTGATCCCGAACGCCGCCTCGGGCATCCTGGCCGGCGCGCTGATGGTAGTAACCTTGTCGATCGGCGAGTTCAACATCACCTGGATGCTGCATACGCCGCTGACCATGACCTTGCCGGTGGGGCTGGCCGACGCCTACGCGTCGATGCGGCTGGAAGTCGGTTCCGCCTATACCCTGATTTTTCTTTTGATGATCGTGCCGCTGTTGGTCGCCATGCAATGGGCGACCCAGACTTCACGCACCCGCGTACGCCTATGAACTCTTCTCTTTCCATCAAACTGCTTCAATGCGCCAAGACCTTTGGCAACGGCGCACCTGCGCTGGAGCCGATCGACCTTGAAATCCATCCGGGCGAGACGCTGGTGCTGCTGGGCCCGTCCGGCTGCGGCAAGACCACGACGCTGCGGCTGATTGCCGGGCTGGAGTTTCCCGACGCCGGCGGCCGCGTGCTGTTCGGCGACGATGACGTCACCGACCTGCCGATTGAAAAACGCGGCGTCGGCATGGTGTTCCAGAACTATGCCTTGTTCCCCAACATGACGGTCGGCGAGAACATCGCCTATGGCTTGAAGATCCGCAAGATGCCTGCAGCCGAACGCGCCGCACGGATCGATACGCTGCTCGAGATGGTGCACCTGCAAGGCCTCGGCCATCGCCGCATCGACCAGCTGTCCGGCGGGCAAAAGCAGCGCGTGGCGCTGGCGCGTGCACTGGCGGTGGAGCCGCGCGTGCTGCTGCTCGATGAGCCGCTCACGGCGCTCGACGCCAAGCTGCGCGAGACGCTGCGCGCCGACCTCAACCAGTTGCTGCGCAAGCTCGGCATCACTGCGATCTACGTCACGCATGACCAGGGCGAGGCGATGGCGCTCGGCGACCGCATCGTCGTGATGGAACGCGGCAAGATCGCGCAGATCGGGACGCCGCAGGATATCTACTATCGCCCGGCGTCGGAATTCGTGGCCGATTTCATCGGCACCATGAACCGCGTGAGCGGCGTGACGCGCGTCGGTCACCTGCAGATTCCGGCCGGCATCGTGCCGCTGGCGAATGCGAATGGGGCTGCGAATGGGACTACGGACCAACTGGCGACGGCGATGTTCCGTCCGGAAGACGTCGAAATCGTGCCGCTCGATACCGCCGGCGCGGAAATGTTCGGCGACGTCATGTCGACCTTTTTCATGGGCGACCGCACACGCCTGCTGGTGGACGTCGGCGCCGACATGCCGGTGATCGTCGAAACGCGCCGGCGCGGCGTCTGGCACGCCGGTGAACGCATCGGGCTGCGTGTGCCGGAACATGCCGTGATGCAATTGCCCGTGCAACACTTTTCCGGGGAGACGCGCGCATGATCCTGTGCCAGATTTCCGACCTGCATATCAAGGCGCAGGGTAAAAAGTCCTATCGCGTGGTCGACACCGCCGAGAGCCTGCGGCGCTGCGTGGCGCAGGTCAACCGGTTGAAGCAGCGACCCGACGCGGTGGTGTTCACGGGCGACCTGGTCGATTTCGGCCTGGCCGAGGAATACGCGGTCTTGCGCGAGCTACTGGCGCCGCTGACGATGCCGTACTACCTGTTGCCGGGCAATCATGACGAGCGCGCTGCGTTACGCCGGGCGTTCCCGGATCACGCTTATTTGCAGGACGCTTCCGATGAGGCACGCATTGAGTACGTGATCGAGGATCACCCGCTGCGCATCGTCACGCTCGATACCGTGATCCCGCGTTCCAGCAAAGGCGAGCTGGCGGCGGCGAGCATGGAGTGGCTGGACAAGGTGCTGAGCGAACAGCCGCAGCGGCCGACCGTGATCGCCATGCATCATCCGCCGTTCACGACCGGCATCGGGCACATGGACGACATCGGCCTCATCAATCCGCACTTGCTGGAGCCGGTGGTGCGTCGCCATCCGCAGGTGGAGCGGGTGATCTGCGGCCACCTGCATCGGTCGATACAGGCGCGCTTCGGCGGTACGTTGGCGTCAACCTGTCCGGGCGTGTCGCATCAGGTGGTGCTGGATCTGGATCCGCAGGCGCCGTCGCAGTTCGTGATGGAGCCGCCGGGCTTCCAGCTGCATTGGTGGGGCGGCAAGACGGGGCTGATCAGCCATACCGCTTACGTCGGTGAATTCGACGGGCCGTATCCGTTCTATGACGGTGATCAGCTGATCGATTGAGCGTTTGATCGCTCAATCGGGAGGGGGATTCAGAGCAGCGCCAGCTCGAGCATGGCGGCTTCTTCGTAGTCTTCGCAGCGGTCGTTGATCATGGCGACGCAGAATTGCAGCTCTTCGACGATGTCCGGTGCGGCGGCGCGCAGCTTGTCGCTGTGCCGGACTTCGATGGTCAGCACTTCGTTTTCTTTCAGTACGAACTTGCTCATGCCATCGTCGTCGCGCAGGTAGCTCAGGCAATCGACCCAGGCGTTCATGTTGTTGCCGTAGAAATCGGGGAAGCCGAACACGCTCGCGCATTGGCTGTGGAAGCTGTCCCAATCGGTGATGAGTTCGCCGTTCAGGCGTGCTGTTGCCATGTTATTTCTTCTCTGGGGTCGGTGTAGCTGCTGCGGGTTTCGGATCGGTCACAAAGCCGAGCTTGGTCAGGCCGTTGCCTTGGGCCGCCGACATGACGTCGGCAATCACTTCATAACGGGTCGCCTTGTCGGCGCGCAGCTGTACTTCGGGCTGCGGCTTCTTGCCGGCGGCCTCGGCCATGCGCCGCGTCAATTCGTCCAGCGTGACCGCCTGGTCCTGCCAATACAGCTTGCCGGCGGCGTCGATGGCGACGCTGACGGTTTGCGGTTTTTCCGGGGCAGGGGCCGATTTCGCGGTCGGCAGATCGAGTTGCAGCGAATGCGTGAACAGCGGCGCCGACAGGATGAAGATCACCAGCAGCACCAGCATCACGTCGACCATCGGGGTGACGTTGATTTCGGCCATCGGGCCGGCCTGGTGGTTGTCGTTGAAGCCGCCGAAACTCATGCTTCCCCCTTGCCGACGCGTTCGCCGGTGGTGAGGTAGGCGTGCAGGTCGTGCGCGAAGCCGTCGAGTTCGGCCAGCGTCAGGCGGTTGATGCGCGTGAAGGCGTTATAGGCCAGCACGGCGGGAATCGCCACCACCAGGCCCAGTGCGGTCATGATCAGCGCTTCGCCAACCGGCCCTGCGACTTTGTCGATTTGCACCGTGCCGCTGGCCGAGACCGCCGCCAGCGCGTGGTAGATGCCCCAGACGGTACCGAACAAGCCGACGAACGGTGCGGTCGAGCCGACCGAGGCCAGCAGCGTCAAGCCGCGCTCCAGCCGTGCCGAGACGCGGTTGATCTCGCGGCGCAGCGTGCGCGTGATCAGTTCGCCGGGATCGGTGGCGGCGTTGAGCGAGGGCGTACTTTGCTTGGAGGAAATGCCGGCGGCTTCGGACGAGCGTTGCGCCAGCGGGGTGAAGATTTCTTCGCTGTCGACGGTGCGCATGACGGCGATGGCATCGGTCAGCGTGGGCGCTTTCCAGAAACCGTCGAGCGCATTGCTGCCGCGGCGGATGCGCCACGAACTCCAGGTCTTGGACAGGATGTAATACCAGCTGGCGACGGACATCAGCAGCAAGACATAAGCGACGGCGTGCGAAACGGCATCGCCTTGCGCCCAATAATGGGCGAATCCAACGGTTTGTTCCATATCGTGTTCTCTTGGTCGGAAGATAAATGGCAATCCGTTGGAGCACGCATGCGCAAAAAGATTCGCTGCATTCGTTGCCAGATGCAGCGGCGCGATGCTTACTTCAGTCCGAGCACGTCCTGCATGTCGTACAGGCCGGTTTTCTTGTCGGCCAGGAAACGCGCGGCGCGCAGGCTGCCATGGGCGTAGGTGACGCGGCTCGAGGACTTGTGCGTGATTTCGATGCGCTCGCCGATGCCGGCGAACAGCACGGTGTGGTCGCCGACGATGTCGCCGCCACGGATGGCGGCGAAGCCGATCGACGACGGATCGCGTTCGCCGGTGATGCCTTCGCGGGCATAGACGGCAACGTCGTCGAGCTTGACGCCGATGGCGTCGGCGATGACTTCGCCCATTTTAAGGGCAGTGCCGGAAGGCGCGTCGACCTTGTGACGGTGATGCGCTTCGATGATTTCGATGTCGTAGCCATGCGAGAAACTCTTCGCGGCCAGTTCCAGCAGCTTGAGCGTGACGTTGACGCCGACGCTCATGTTGGGCGCCAGCATGATCGCGGTCTTTTGCGCAGCGGCGGCGATGGCGTCCTTGGCTTCCTGTTCCAGGCCGGTGGTGCCGATGATCATCTTGACGCCATGCGCGGCGCAGTATTCGGCGTGCTTTAGCGTGCCTTCCGGACGTGTGAAGTCGATCAGGACGTCGGCGTTGGCCAGGCCCTTGGCCAGGTCGGATTCGATCGCGACGTCGGCGGGTTTGCCGAGGAAGGCGGCGGCGTCGGTGCCGATGCTCGGCGAACCTGGTACGTCCAGGGCGCCGGCCAGCACCATGCCGTCGGCGTTCTGGATAGCTTCGATCAGCATGCGGCCCATGCGGCCGGATGCGCCGGCGACGGCGATTTTCAATGCGCTCATAGTGCTTGTATTGTGGTTGCGGGTATTGCCGTTGCCGGCCTGCTCACTTGCCTGTCACTTGGCGGAGGACGGCGCTGGCGTGTTGGTTGGCGTATTCGACAGTTCCGGCATGGCGCCCTTCTTTGAGCCGGCGATCAGCGACAGATATTCCTGTTCGGTCGGCAGGTCGCTGCCGCCTTCATAGCGCTCCATCAGGTTGTCCTTGAAGAACACCGACACGCGGCTGCTCATCAGTTCGCCGTTGCCCTTGGCCAGGCGGAATTCATAATCCCAGCGGTCCGAGTGGAACACGTCGGCCAGCAGCGGCGTGCCGAGCACGAAGCGCACCTGGTCGCGGGTCATGCCGGGCTTCAGTTGCGCAACCATCTCCTTGGAGACGAAGTTGCCTTGCTGGATATCGATGCGGTAAGGCTTGAGGAAGCCGAACAGGCTGCTGCTCTTCGAAACCTGCACGCCGGTCGCATCGGGCGCTGCTGCGCCTTCCACCGGTTTTTTGGATGCACAGCCGGACAGCAGGGTGCTCAGAGCGACCAGCGCCAGAGCGGTAATACGGTAGGAAGGCAACATTCGCATAAAGATTTCAATTGGTTGAGCAATTGTGCTAAAACGCTATATGATAAAGCAGATAACCTGATTTTTACTGAAACATGCCTAATAATCCATCCGAACTGAAAGCCAGCGGCCTCAAGGCTACTTTGCCGCGTCTGAAAATCCTGGAAATCTTCCAAAACACCGAGGTGCGTCACCTCAGCGCGGAAGACGTCTATAAAATGCTGCTGGCGGACAATCTGGACGTGGGCCTGGCCACGGTCTACCGCGTGCTTACCCAGTTCGAGCAAGCGGGCCTGCTGCAACGCAATCACTTCGAAACCGGCAAGGCCGTATTCGAGCTCAACGAAGGCTCGCATCATGACCATCTGGTTTGCCTGGATTGCGGCAAGGTCGAAGAGTTCTTCGACGCCGAAATCGAGAAGCGCCAGCTCAAGATTGCGCAGGAGCACGGTTTCGAGATCGCCGATCATGCGCTGGCCCTCTACGGCCACTGCAAGGATTGTCGCAAAACCAAGAAATAGAAGCATTCATCCGGGCCCGGTCAATCCGGACGCTGTTTGCAAAAAAGCCATCCCGCTGTTGCCGGATGGCTTTTTCATTGCCGCGCCGATGATGGCGGCCAGCGCTGTAAAGAAGGGTAAGCGGTGTGCAACAGTTCGCTGCAGTCCCTCAGTCCCCGGTCCTCCGTCCTGCTGCGCCGGACTCAGTTGTTGTTGCCGCTGAGTGCGCTCGATAGCAGTTTGGCGGTGATGTCGACGATGGGAATCACGCGCTCGTAAGCCATGCGCGTGGGACCGATCACACCCAGCGTGCCGACGATCTTGCCGTTGACTTCATACGGCGCGGTGACGATGCTCATATCGTCCATCGGCACCAGCTGCGATTCACCGCCGATGAAGATTTGCACGCCGGTGGCCTTGCTCGACACGTCCAGCAATTGCATCAGGCTGGTCTTTTGCTCGAACATGTCGAACAGCTTGCGCAGCGACGTCATGTTCGAGGACAAGTCGGACACGCTGAGCAGGTTGCGCTCACCCGAAATCACCACATTGTCGGACTCGTCGGCCATGACGTCGCTGCCGGCTTCGACCGCCGCCTGCATCAAGCTGGTCATGTCGTCGCGCAACTGGCGCAGTTCGTTCTGCAAGCGCAGGCGCACTTCGTCGAAGCCGAGGCCGCCGTAGTGCTGGTTGATGTAATTGGCGGCCTGCACCAATTGAGAAGGCGTGTAGTCGACCTCCGTCAGCAGCAGGCGGTTTTGCACATCGCCGCCGGGGCCGACGATGACCAGCAGGATGCGTTTTTCGGACAGGCGCAGGAATTCGATTTGCTTGAAGATCGACTCGCGCTTCGGCGTCATCACCACGCCGGCAAATTGCGACAGCGACGACAGCACCTGCGCCGCATTGGAAATGATCTTTTGCGGCGAGTTGATTTGCGAGCGGGATTGCAGTTTGGTTCCCAGCGTCGCTTCATCGAAAGCGCCAAGGGCATCGGTCGATTCGATCGTCAGCAGCGTGTCGACGAATACGCGGTAACCGCGCGGCGTCGGCACGCGCCCGGCAGAGGTGTGCGGGCTGGCGACGAAGCCCATTTCCTCGAGGTCGGCCATGACGTTGCGGATGGTCGCCGGCGATAGTTCCAATCCGGAAATCTTGGAGAGCGCGCGCGAGCCGACCGGCTGGCCGTCGGCGATATACCGTTCGACCAGGGCCTTGAGCAGGGTTTGAGCGCGATTATCTAGTTGCATGTCTTCATTTTAACGAGCCGGAGGCAAGCGTGCCAACATCCCCTCATATATATCTACCAGTACATGCTATGACGCCAGCCAGTGCGCCAGTTGGTTCAGATCGGTGCATACCGCGTCCGGGCGTACATGCGCCGGCAACTCGCGCTGGAAACGATTCATCCAGACTGCGTGCAAGCCGGCCTGCTGCGCGCCGAGCACGTCCAGCGTGAGGTCGTCGCCGACATAGACGGCATGTCCCGGCGCGACGCCGAGTGCAGTGCAGGCGGCGTGGAAGATGGCCGGATCGGGTTTGGCGGTGCCGAACTGATGCGCGGCGATGGAGATCTCAAAATGCTCGGCCAGGCCGATGCGCGCCAGGTCGGCGAAACCGTTCGATACCGTGCCCAACTTCAGGCGCGGCTTCAATTGCTGCAGGCCGGGGACGACGTCGTCGAAGGGCGTGACGGCATTGCGGCCGGTGGTGAAAATCTCCATGGCGGGATCGGCCAGCGCCGGATCTTCGCCATGTTCAGTCAGCACCAGGGTCAGCGCTGCATGACGCAGCGCCCACAGGTTGATCTTGTAGGCCGGATCGGTCTGCGCCAGCGCCTGCCGGCGTGCGCGCAGGCTGAGGATGCTTTCGCGTTGCACCACGCCCGGCGCATGTCGTGTCAGCCATTCGTACAGCCGGGTTTCCGCAAGATGCAGCACCGGCTCGATCGCCCATAAGGTATCGTCGAGGTCGAACAGGACTGCCTGGATGTTGGTTTTGTTCATGAAAATCGCTTCAAGGTGCTCTAAATTATGCTTTAATCCGCAGCATGTGGCCCATCAAATTACCCGTGCAGGCGGCAACGCCCAAAACCATCGCAATCGTCGGCAAATATCACGCCGCCGGCATCGCGCAATCCCTTTCTGACATCGCCGCCTTTCTGGAGGCGCACGGCCATACCATCGTGTTCGAAGCCGAGACCGCGCAGAACATTGCGCTTGAAGGCTTTGACGCCATGTCGCCGGAACAGATCGGCCAGTTCGCCGACGCCGCCATCGTGGTCGGCGGCGATGGCACCATGCTCGGCATCGCGCGGCAACTGGCGCCTTACAACGTGCCGTTGATCGGGATCAATCAGGGGCGGCTGGGGTTCATGACGGATATTTCGCTAGACCGCATGATACCGGTATTGGCCGACATGCTGGATGGCAAGGTCGATGTCGAGACGCGCTCGCTGCTGGAAGCCACGGTGTTTCGCGATGGCGAACAGATTTTCAACGCGCTCGCGTTCAATGATGTGGTGGTCGCGCGCGGCGCGTCTTCCGGCATGGTCGAACTGACCGTGGAAGTGGACGGCCGCTTCATGTACAACCAGCGCTCCGACGGCCTGATCGTGGCCACGCCGACCGGTTCGACCGCTTACGCCTTGTCGGCCGGCGGCCCGCTGCTGCATCCGAGCCTGCACGGCATCGTGCTGGTGCCGATCGCGCCGCACGCCTTGTCGAACCGGCCGATCGTGATTCCGGATTCCTGCGAGATCTCGATCCAGGTCGTCAACGGCCGCGACATCAGCGCCAATTTCGACATGCAGTCGCTGACCAGCCTGTCGCATGGCGACCGCATTGTGATCCGACGCTCGGCGCACAAGATCACCTTCCTGCATCCGGAAGGCTGGAGCTATTACGACACCTTGCGGCAAAAACTGCACTGGAACGAATACCCGTCGGTTGAAGGCCGCCTCCAGTAAGCGGGCCATCTATAAGTACAATAGGCGCTTCGGCTGTCTCTCCCTAGGGTTTTCCGTATGGGGAAGACGCCGCCGATTTTGATAAAACACCAATTTCACCATCCCATGCTGCGTACCCTGTCGATTCGTGATTTCGTTATCGTCGATGCCATCGAACTCGAGTTCGCTCCCGGATTTTCCGTCTTCACCGGTGAAACCGGCGCCGGCAAATCCATTCTGATCGACGCCCTGGCGCTGGCGCTGGGCGGTCGCGGCGACGCCAGCGTGGTGCGCGAAGGCGCGGCCAAGGCCGACATCACGGCCGATTTCAGCGCCGGTCCCGACGTCGCCGCCTGGCTTGAAGCGCATGAGTTTTCCGAAGAAGACGGCGGCGTGCTGCTGCGCCGCGTGATCGACAACGCCGGCCGTTCCAAGGCCTTCATCAATGGCATCGCCGCCACCGCGACGCAATTGCGCGAACTCGGCGAGCTGCTGGTCGACATCCACGGCCAGCACGCGCACCAGTCGCTGCTCAAGGCAGACGCCCAGCGCCAGTTGCTGGACAGCCAGGCGGGATTGCTGGAAGAGGCGAAAGCCGTCGCTGCCGCTTACAAGACATGGCGCGCCGTGGCGAAACAGCGTGAAGAATTCGAAATCAACGCCAAGAACGTGCTGCGCGAGCGCGAGCGCCTGGAATGGCAGGTCAGCGAACTCGAGAAGCTGGCCGTCAAGCCGGGCGAATGGAGCGACATCAGCAACGAGCACAGTCGCCTGTCGCATGCCGCCAGCCTGATCGACGGTGCGCAGGAAGCGCTGAGCGCGATCTCCGAGTCGGAGTCGCCGATCCTGTCGCAACTGTCCTCGCTGACGCAGAAGCTAAGCAAGTTGACCGATGTCGACGCCGCGCTCAAGCCGGTCATGGATGCGTTGGAGCCGGCGCAGATCCAGTTGCAGGAAGCGGTCTACGCGCTCAATGATTACCTCGGCCGGGTCGAACTCGATCCGGCGCGTTTGCAGCAGGTGGACGGCAGGCTGGAGGCGATTCATTCGACAGCACGTAAATTCCGCGTGGCGCCGGACGACTTGCCGCAGGAGCACGCCAAGCTGGCGGAAGAATTGAAACAACTGGCCGACGCCAGCGACCTCGACGCCTTGCGCGCGCAGGAAGCAAAACTGCGGGACGCCTACACCGGCGCCGCGCAGAAATTATCGAAGGGCCGCGCCAAGGCCGCCAAGGCATTGGGCGAAGCGGTCACGGCGGCGATGCAGGACCTGAGCATGTCGGGCGGACGTTTCGCCATCGCACTGGAAGTATGCGAACCGGCGGCTTATGGCGTCGAACAGGTCGAATTCCTGGTGGCGGGCCATGCCGGCGTAGCGCCGCGGCCGCTCGCGAAGGTCGCCTCCGGCGGCGAACTCGCGCGTATCGCCCTGGCGATTTCAGTGATCGCCTCGCGCTCGACGGCGACGCCGACCCTGATCTTCGACGAAGTCGACAGCGGCATCGGCGGGGGTGTGGCCGAAGTGGTCGGCCGCCTGTTGAAACGCCTCGGCCAGGATCGCCAAGTCTTGTGCGTGACGCACTTGCCGCAAGTCGCCAGCCAAGGCAACCAGCACTTCCAGGTCAGCAAGCGCAATGAGGCCGGCAAGACCGTCTCGCAGATCGAAGTGCTGGACGCCAAGTCGCGCGTGGAGGAAATCGCACGCATGCTGGGCGGCCTGGAAATCACCGCCACCACGCGCAAGCACGCGCGCGAGCTGCTGGCGCTGTAGCGTTCCAGCCGAGCCACGGCACGCTTGCTCCCCCGTCAACGCCAGACCTTCACGGATTTCCATGTCATTTCGCAAAGAACCTCCTCATATCCACGGTAGCAAGGCGCAAGCGCAGGCCGCCGTCGTGCTGGTCAACCTGGGCACGCCGGACGCGCCGACCGCGCGTGCGGTACGGCGTTACCTGAAACAGTTTTTGTCGGACCCGCGCGTGGTGGAAATCCCGCGCGCCGTCTGGTGGTTCATCCTCAACGGCATCATCCTGCCGTTCCGTTCCGGCAAATCGGCGGAAAAATACGCCTCCATCTGGGACGCCGAAGGCTCGCCGCTCAGGCTCAACACCGAGCGCCAGGCCGCCTTGCTGCGCGCGCGCCTGCTCGAGCGCGGCCACCGCGTCCAGGTGACTTACGCGATGCGCTACGGCAGTCCGGCGGTATCGGACGTGCTCGATGACCTCAAGGCGCAGGGTTGCGACCGCATCCTCATCCTGCCTGCCTATCCTCAGTATTCCGGCACCACGACTGCGTCGATCTTCGACGCCGTATTCCAGCATTTCGCCAAGGTGCGCAATGTTCCCGAACTGCGCCTGATCAAGCACTACCACGACCACGACGGCTACATCCAGGCGCTCAAGCGCTCGGTACAGGCGCATTGGGACGCCAATGGCCAGCCGGACAAGCTGGTCATGAGTTTTCACGGCGTGCCCAAGCGTACGCTGCTGCTGGGCGATCCTTACCACTGCGAATGCTACAAGACCGCGCGGCTGCTGGCCGAAGCGCTGGGTTTAAGCGAGGCGGAGTACGTGGTGACGTTCCAGTCGCGTTTCGGCAAGGCCGAGTGGCTCCAGCCCTACACCGCGCCGACCTTGCAGGAACTGGCGCGCCAAGGCGTGCAGCGCGTCGACGTCATGTGTCCGGGTTTTACCAGCGATTGCCTGGAGACGCTGGAGGAAATCGCGATGGAGGCCAAGGCCGAATTCCTGCATGCCGGCGGCCGCGAATTCCATTTCATCCCGTGCCTGAACGACGCACCTGCATGGGGCCAGGGCATGATGGAAATTGCCGAGCAGCACCTGATTGGCTGGCCGACCTTGGCCGGCGCCGCGCTGCGCGAAGAAGAGCAAAAACAGGCGGCCATCTCGGCCGAGCAGGCCCGCCTCCACGGCGCCGCGCAATAGCGTCAGCACCGCAAACTGGACGAAATCGGACTGCAGCCTGTTAAAATAACGGGCTGCGCGGGTCTTGCATCGTGGAAATAAAATGTGGAGGCAGGGGCATCGTCCGGTGCTGCCGGCGGGATCCCGGTTTCGGCCTCAAGGGTTCAGCCTCAGTACAGCGCAACCAGTTGTGAATAGCTGATCCACGCTGCTGCCAGCAAGGTATAGGCAAGGATGGTGGCGGAGATAAGCGGCAATTTCATGACGTCTCCTTGAAAATTGGCGGGGAAAACTTAAATCAAGTTCGATTTCACCATCATAAATGTTGCATCGCAAACGCCTATTTCAAGTGTAGTAAATTCTGTAACAAGACGTTAGAACGTTTCGTTGGATGCCATATGACTTCGGGATATGACGCCAGCGAGTAATAACCATTGAAAAACTAAGGTTAAGCCTCATGTGCAGCCCCAAGCGCCATCAGGCGCGTAAAACCTACCATGCGTACCATGTCGGAGAGTATTAACTATGCAAGATACGGAAAAACCAGCGGAACACGAAGCAGTGCAGGACACTCAGGCCCAAACTCAAGAGCAGGCGCCTGAAGCCGTCGAGCCGGGGTTGGAAGAACAACTGATCGCCGCTGAAGCCAAGATCGCCGAGATGCAGGATGCTTTCCTGCGCGCCAAGGCCGAAGCCGAGAACATCCGTCGCCGCGCCCAGGACGATATCAGCCGCGCCCACAAGTTTGCGATCGAAGGTTTTGCCGAGTCGCTGCTGTCGGTCAAGGACAGCCTGGAAATGGCGTTGAAGATCGAAACGCCGTCGGTCGAATCGCTCAAGGAAGGCGTCGACATGACATTGAAACAACTGGCGGCGGCGTTCGAGAAGGGCAAGCTGCTGGAAATCAGTCCGCAAGCCGGTGAAAAGCTGGATCCGATGAAGCATCAGGCAATTTCGGCCGTGCCGGCCGAGCAGGAAGCCAACACCGTCGTGACCGTCCTGCAAAAGGGTTACACCATCTCCGAACGCCTGTTGCGTCCGGCCCTGGTGACCGTCGCGCAGGGCAAGTAAGCGGGCGCTGTACAGATAAAAACGACAAACGGCACAAAATTTGCTTTTAAGTGACACTCGCCGCTTGAAAGTCAGATTTTTCTCCACATATTAAAACTATCAAAACTATTGTTGTTCCCTAACAGGGACTTAAGGATCGAAGGAAAAATCATGGGCAAAATCATCGGTATTGACTTGGGTACTACCAACTCGTGCGTCTCCGTCATGGAAGGCGGCCAGCCGAAAGTCATCGAAAACTCCGAAGGCGCGCGTACCACGCCTTCCATCATTGCATATCAGGAAGACGGCGAAGTGCTGGTTGGCGCACCTGCCAAACGCCAGGCCGTCACCAATCCCAAAAACACCATCTACGCCGCCAAGCGTCTGATCGGCCGCAAGTTCGACGAAAAAGAAGTGCAGAAGGACATCTCGCTGATGCCTTATGCCATCGTCAAGGCCGATAACGGCGATGCATGGATCGGCGTGCGTGACAACAAGCTGGCGCCGCCGCAAATCTCCGCAGAAGTGCTGCGCAAGATGAAGAAGACCGCCGAAGACTACCTCGGCGAAGAAGTCACCGAAGCGGTCATCACCGTCCCGGCCTACTTCAATGACGCGCAACGTCAGGCAACCAAGGATGCCGGCCGTATCGCCGGCCTGGAAGTCAAGCGCATCATCAATGAACCGACTGCAGCGGCGCTGGCGTTCGGCCTCGACAAGACCGAAAAAGGCGACCGCAAGATCGCGGTATATGACTTGGGCGGCGGTACTTTCGACGTCTCCATCATCGAAATCGCCGACGTCGACGGCGAGAAGCAATTCGAAGTGTTGTCCACCAACGGCGACACCTTCCTCGGCGGCGAAGATTTCGACCAGCGCATCATCGATTACATCATCGACGAATTCAAGAAGATCAACGGCCTAGACCTGTCGAAGGACGCGATCGCCCTGCAACGCATCAAGGCCTCGGCCGAGCGCGCCAAGATCGAACTGTCGTCGTCGCAGCAAACCGAAATCAACGAGCCGTACATCGCCATGGCCAATGGCGCACCGGTCCACCTGAACCTGAAGATCACCCGCGCCAAGCTGGAATCGCTGGTGGAAGAACTGATCGCCAAGACCATCGAGCCTTGCCGCACCGCCATCAAGGATGCGGGCGTCAAGGTCAGCGACATCGACGACATCATTCTGGTGGGCGGCATGACCCGCATGCCGAAGGTGCAGGAAAAGGTCAAGGAATTCTTCGGCAAGGATCCACGCAAGGACGTCAATCCTGATGAAGCGGTCGCCGTCGGCGCTGCGATCCAGGGCTCTGTGCTGTCGGGCGATCGCAAGGATTTGCTGCTGCTGGACGTGACGCCGCTGTCGCTGGGCATCGAAACCATGGGCGGCGTGATGACCAAGATGATCAAGAAGAACACGACGATCCCGACCAAGTTCAGTCAGGTGTTCTCGACTGCCGACGACAACCAGCCTGCGGTGACCATCAAGGTCTATCAGGGCGAGCGCGAAATGGCGGCCGGCAACAAGGCGTTGGGCGAATTCAACCTGGAAGGCATTCCACCTTCGCCGCGTGGTACGCCGCAAATCGAAGTGACCTTCGACATCGACGCCAACGGCATCCTGCACGTCGGCGCCAAGGACAAGGCTACCGGCAAGGAAAACAAGGTCACCATCAAGGCCAACTCCGGCTTGAATGAAGAAGAGATCGAAAAGATGGTGCGCGACGCCGAGGCCAACGCCGACGAAGACAAGCGCCTGAAGGAATTGGCCGAAACCCGCAACCAGGGCGACGCGCTGGTCCACTCGACACGCAAGGCGCTGACCGAATACGGCGACAAGCTGGAAGCCGGCGAGAAGGACGCCATCGAAGCCGCCATCAAGGAGCTGGAAGAAGTCCTGAAGGCGAACGACAAGGCCGCCATCGACGCCAAGACTGCAGCGCTGTCCGTGGCTGCGCAAAAGCTGGGCGAGAAGATGTACGCTGATCAGCAGGCGCAGCAAGCAGCTGCCGGCGGTGCAGCCGGAGCGACCGGTGGTGCGGCAGGTGCAGGCGAGTCGCGTCCGAAGGACGACGACGTGGTCGATGCCGACTTCAAGGAAGTGAAGTAATCCGGATTGCGGGTGAAGGAGAGCTTTCTCTTTTGCCCGCAGTTCGATGCGGTCATTCAGGTTCGATACAGATGTAGGAACACGTCGGCCGGCTTTGCCGCCCGACACGCCGAGCAAGATGGTCGCAAGATCGTCTCTCGGCTTTTTCACATTGTTGGTTCTCGCGCAGGTGCGAGGGAAGCCCAATAACAAGGTGTTATAAAACATGGCAAAACGTGACTTTTACGAAATCCTGGGTCTAGCGAAAAACGCGACCGACGACGAAATCAAGAAGGCTTATCGCAAGCTCGCGATGAAGTACCATCCTGACCGCAACCCCGACAGCAAGGGCGCGGAAGAGAAGTTCAAGGAGGTCAAGGAAGCCTACGAGATGTTGTCCGACGCGCAAAAGCGCGACGCCTACGATCGTTACGGCCATGCCGGCGTCGACCCCAACATGGGCGGCGGCGGCGCGGGTGCCGGCGGCTTTGCCGATGCCTTCGGCGACATCTTCGGCGACATCTTCGGCGGCGGCGGTGGGCGCGGCCGCAGCGCGGGTCCGCAGGTATACCGCGGCGCCGACTTGCGCTACAACCTCGAGATCACACTGGAACAAGCTGCGCACGGTTTCGACACCACCATCCGGGTGCCGTCCTGGGACGAGTGCGACACGTGTCATGGTTCCGGCGCCAAGCCAGGCACGTCGCCGACCACCTGCGGCACTTGCGGCGGCCACGGCCAGGTACGCATGCAGCAGGGCTTTTTCAGCATCCAGCAGACATGCCCGAAGTGCCACGGCAGCGGCAAGGTGATTCCCGAGCCATGCCCGACGTGCGCCGGCGCCGGTCGCCTCAAGCGCAACAAGACGCTGGAAGTGAAGATTCCGGAAGGTATCGATGACGGCATGCGCATCCGTTCGTCGGGCAACGGCGAGCCGGGCATGAACGGCGGCCCTCCGGGCGACCTGTATGTGGAGATTCACATCAAGCAGCATGAGGTCTTCCAGCGCGACGGCGACGACCTGCATTGCGAAATGCCGATCTCCTTTGCCAAGGCGGCATTGGGAGGCGACATCGAAGCGCCCACCCTGAGCGGCAAGGCTTCCTTCACGATCCCCGAAGGCACGCAGTCGGGCAAGACCTTCCGCCTGCGCGGCAAGGGCATCAAGGGCGTACGTTCCGGTTATGCCGGCGACCTGTTCTGCCACGTCGTGGTGGAAACGCCGGTCAAGCTGACCGAACGCCAGAAGGACCTGCTGCGGGAATTTGAAAAACTGACTGCCGAAGGCGGCGCCAAGCACAGCCCGCAGACCAAGACCTGGAAAGACAAGGTCAAGGAATTCTTCGAGTAATTCGGATCAGGCCGGCGTCGCCGTTTCAAGGCGCGCCGGTTTTTGCGGCGTTTTTTCTATACAATGCAGTCGCGGCTCATGATGCCAATGTGCGGGTAGCACAGTGCTCAGAACATGCGCCGCACATCCCGGAAGACATCGTTAGCATGCGCCATCGGCCGTCCGGCCGTATCCAGCGCCCGCCGCGGCAAACACGGCGAACGTCCGGTCTTCCTTTCATTCATCCTCATGCCTGCCGCGATCGACCCTTTCGGGCGCGATGCGACGACAAGCGTGAAACTCGATCTTGCCGACTATGACCATACCAAGCCAACAAGACCAGGTTCAGCTGCAACTGCTGCAAGGCAATCGCCGCTGGGCAAGTGAAATCACCGCGCGGGATCCCGACTTCTTTTTGAAGCTCGGCTCGCAGCGTTCTCCCGAATATTTCTGGATCGGCTGTTCGGACAATCGCGTTCCGGCCAACGACCTGCTCGGCTTGTTGCCGGGGGAACTGTTCGTCCACCGCAACATCGCCAACGTGGTCGTGCACACCGATCTGAATTGCCTGTCGGTGCTGCAATTCGCGGTCGACGTGCTGAAGGTCAAGCACATCATCATCTGTGGCCACTACGGTTGCGCCGGGGTCCAGGCGGCGCTCACCAAGCGCCGCGTCGGTCTCGCCGACAACTGGCTGCAGCACGTGCAGGACGTTCACGAAAAGCACATCGGCTGTTTCCACGACCACATGTCGCAGGGCGATCAGCATGACCGCCTGTGCGAGCTCAACGTGCTCGAGCAGGTCGCCAATATCTGCCGCACCACCATCGTCACCGACGCTTGGGAACGCGGTCAGGAATTGAGCATCCATGCGCTGGTCTACGGCGTCCACGACGGACTGCTGGAAGCCTTGTCCCCGACCATCAGCAACGCCGACGAATGCAGCCAGAACCTGGCCGTCAGCCTGGAGCGCTACAAGGACCTCAAGGACATTCGCTGAAGCGGATCCAGATGCGCCATTGAAAAAGAAAAAGCCCGCTCGCGCGGGCTTTTTTTCGTCTGCAGATATCCGGGAGGGCTCAGAATCTCCGTGGAAAGCGTTCAGAAGCAATGCTCGGCCGCAGGAAAGCCGCCGTCCTTGACCGCCGCCACATAGCCGCGCACGGCGTCTTCCACGCTGCTCGCGCCGTCCATGAAATTCTTCACGAAGCGCGCCTTGTGACCCGGGAACACGCCCAGCATGTCGTGCATCACCAGCACCTGGCCGGAACAACCAGGACCTGCGCCGATGCCGATGGTGGGGATGCGCAGTTGCGCCGTCACCTCGGCGCCAAGCGCCGCCGGAATTGCTTCCAGCACCAGCAGCGAAGCGCCCGCCGCCTGTACGGCCCTGGCGTCGGCGTGCAGCAATTCAGCGCCTTCCAGCGTCTTTCCCTGGACCTTGAAGCCCCCCATCTGGTGCACCGATTGCGGTGTCAGGCCCAAGTGCGCACAGACCGGGATGCCGCGTTCGGTCAGCAGGCGGATGGTGTCGGCCAGCCAGGCGCCGCCTTCGATCTTCACCATGTGCGCGCCGGCCTGCATGAGCTTCACCGCGTTGTCGAATGCTGCGAGCGGCGACCCGTAGGCGCCGAACGGCATGTCGGCGATGATCAGCATGGACTGGTTGCCGCGCGCCACACTGGCGGTGTGATAGGCGATGTCGGTAACGGTCACCGGTAAGGTCGATTGATGGCCCTGGCATACCATGCCCAACGAATCGCCGATCAGCACCGTGTCGATGCCGCTGCGATCCATCAACGCCGCAAAGCTGGCGTCATAACAGGTCAGCATCGTGATTTTATCGCCCTTGTCACGCATGGCTTGCAGCGTATGGATGGTGACGGGTTTCTTGCGTGCTGCCGGGCTTGGAGCGTCCTGCAAATAGGCGGCCATGGTTACTCTCCTCGGTTCAGGAATGCGCGCTTGCCGCGCATCTCGACGATGTGCGACAGCAGCAGCTCAAAGTCCTCGTCGTTGTCGGCCATGTTCATGTGCTCGTTGTTGACGATCAGCAGCGGCGCGGCATCGTAGTTGTAAAAAAAGCGGCTGTAGCTGTCGCCCAGGCGCTGCAGGTAATCGTGCGAAATCGACGCTTCCATCGGAATGCCGCGCTTGCGGATGCGCTCGATCAGCGTATCCACCGGCGCCTGCAGATAGATCACCAGATCCGGCGGCACGGCGTGCGTGCGCATGTGCTGGTAAAGCTGCTCGTAGAGTTTCAATTCTTCGTCGGCCAACGTCAGGCGGGCGAACAGCGGATCTTTTTCCAGCAGGAAGTCACCGACGAAGCGGGTATTGAACAGGTCCGATTGCGCCAGCTCCTGCAATTGCTGGATGCGCTGGAACAGGAAGAACATCTGCGTCTGCAGCGCATAGCGGCCGGCGTCGCGGTAGAACTTTTCGAGGAAGGGATTTTCCTGCGGCTGTTCCAGTACGGCCTGTACGCCGAGACGTTCGGCCAGTTTGCGCGCCAGCGTGGTCTTGCCGACGCCGATCGGGCCTTCGATGACGATGTAGTGGTAACTGTCTAAATCCATTCTCGCTCTTGACGGATATTGCATCCAATGCAGTGGCTGGGAGACCGCATTGTACGAGAGTAGCGCTGCGCTGTCAGTGCAGTGTCAGATCCGCTCCAGAACCGGTTCCGCAGAACGGGCGGGACCGGTCAGCTGCGGAAAATGAAATACACGGCACCCACCAGGCAGAGCGCCGCCCACACATAGTCGAGCTTGAACGGCTGCTGCATGTAAATCATTGCAAACGGCACGAACACCGTGAGCGTGATCGCCTCCTGCATGATCTTCAGTTGCGCGAGGCTGAACTGCGTGTAGCCGATGCGGTTGGCAGGCACCTGCAACAAGTACTCGAACAGCGCGATCGACCAGCTGATCAGGGCCGCGATCCACCACGGTTTGGAGGCCAGGCTCTTCAGATGGCCATACCAGGCGACGGTCATGAACACATTGGAGAGCGCGAGCAAGCCGACGGTCTGTAACGCAACAGGAATTTGCATGGTGTGGACGAGGTAGTAAGGTTGTTTCCAGGTGGCAATGCTTACTCTGACAAATCAAACTGAATTCTGCCTCTATTCCGCCCACAGACCAAGCTCGCCGCGGTCCAGAATAAGGGACGCGGAATAGGACCGTCAACATGGAACGTTGTTCTGCGGAAATTTTAAATATTCGCGACGAATGTATAAAAACCGGCGGCAAATTGCCGTTAATGCACGGAAAGGCGGCATGCGACAACGATAAGGGGATCGTTCCGCCTGAACTATCAAAAATCAAACATTCTGATTGGAACATTGTGAAGTCGAACTACCGCGCTTTGCTTACGCTGTGGGGGACCAACGCTCTTTTGCTCGCGCTGCTGGCGCCGCGATGGTGGCAAGGCGTTGTTGCCGGCGCGCTGATCGCCGGTGTGGCGTGGGTGCTTGGCATTGATCGGACGAACTCCGGCTCGGCAACGGTTGCGGGGACGCCTGCTTCGGCAGTGCGCCTGCATTCCGTCTCGCATGCAGACAATCCATCGCAGTTGCCGGTGCTGGTGCAGGCAGTGGTGCCGGCGTGGCGCAACAACGTACAACTCGCGCGCACGCAGACGCAGGAAGCGATCGACAAGCTCACACAACGCTTCGTCGGCATTCACCAACGCCTCGGCGGTGCAGTAAGCCTGGCCGAAGGCGGCAAGAACGGCGACGTCCTGCAAGTCATCCAGAACGCCGCACAGCAGCTCGGCGGCATCGCCGATGCACTGGAACAAGTGCTGACTACGCGCGACGCCTTGCTGCGCAAGATCGAAGCGCTCAGTCAACATAATGAAGACATTCGCCAACTCGGCTTGCAGGTCGAGCAAATCGCCGGACGCACGGGTGTCACCGACCTGTTCTCCGATCAGGCCAGCTGGGCGGAACTGGCGGCGCGGTCGGCCGATGCCGGCCGCCAGATCGTCAGCAAGGCCAAGGCCGTCCAGCAGCAGATCCAGGCCACCCATTTGTCCGCCAATCAGCTCGATGCCGACGCCGGCCGCATGGTGGACGACTCGCGCATGGTGATCGATTCGGTCATCGCCGATTTCCGCCAGTCGGCCGACAAGCTCAGCGGCACCGTCGGCCAGCTCGAAGAAGAAAACCGTGAAGTCGATCAGGAAGTCTGCGACATCCTCGTCAATCTGCAGTTTCAGGATCGCATCAGCCAGATCCTTGATCATGTCCAGCTCGACATGATCAAGTTGACCGGGCTGGTGGAGAACGCCGCGCCCTTGCCGCCCAGCGCCGCATGGCTGGCCGACCTTGAAAAAACCTACACCACGCAGGAGCAACGCCAGGTACACGCCGGCCAACAGGCCGACAAGTCACTGCAATCGCAAGTTGATTTCTTTTGAAGAGGATGGCATGCATGCACGAACCGAGTTTCTTCCTTGTCGCCGGCAGCGCGGACATTCCTGCAGCGCCTTCTTGCGGGGATGGTTGACATGAACCTGAAGACCATCCTCATCGTCGACGATTCGTACAGCCTGCGCCAGACCATCAGCATTGCGCTCAAGGGGGCCGGCTACGACGTCGTCGAAGCGGTTGACGGCCGCGACGCGCTGAACAAACTCGACGGTCGGAAGTACAACCTGATCATCTCCGACGTCAACATGCCCAACCTCGACGGCCTCAGTTTCGTGCGTGAAGCGAAGCAGAAACCGAACTACAAGTTCACGCCGGTGCTCATGCTGACCACCGAAAGCGGCGATTCCCGCAAGCAGGAAGGCAAGGCCATCGGCGTACGCGCCTGGGTGCACAAGCCATTCCTGCCACCGGTGCTGCTCGATGCCGTGGCCAAGCTGGTCACTCCCTAGGATCCGACATGCCATTGACGCAAAGCACGCGCGACGGACATTTGCTGCTGCTGGTGAGCGGAGGCTTCACCATATTCCAGGCAGCCGAATACAAGCCGCAACTGCTGGGCGTGCTCGACAGCGCCGACGATGTACTGGAACTGGACCTGAGCGACTGCGACGAACTCGATACCGCCGGCCTGCAGCTATTGTTGCTGCTCAGGCGCGAGGCGATTGCACAATACAAGCAGCTGTTGCTGGGCGGCGCCGGTCCGGCGGTGCAAAGCGTGTTGGGCATGTTGCAGCTGCAGGATTTGATGCGCACGGATTCGACTTCACTGTCGACCGGGCTGCAGGGGTTGGCATGAAAAAGGACGCCGCCCGCGATGCGTTGGTGCAGGAGGCGCGCGAGTTGCTCGTCGCCATGGAAGCCGCCCTGCTGCAAATCGAAAGCGACGGCGCCAGCCGTGATGCGATCAACGCCATTTTTCGCGCGGCGCATACGATCAAGGGATCTGCGGGCTTGTTCGCTTTCGACAGCATCGTCAGCTTTACCCATCTGCTGGAAAACGTTCTCGACAAGGTGCGCAACGGCATCGTCAAGCTCGATGACGCCATGATGTCGCTGTTGCTCAATTGCGGCGACTACATGAGCGACCTGGTCGACGCCATCGCCCAACTCAAGGAAGACCAGGATCCTGATCCGGTGCGGCGCGCCGAGCTGGAAGCAAAGCTCAATGCATACCTGGAACAGGCCGCGCAGCCACTGCCGGAGGTTGCGGCCACCCCGGCCGCCGCAATCGCCATTGCTGCGCCGGAGACGCAGGCTGCGGCCGCAGATGATGGTGCAGTCGCCAATCCGAACTGGCATCTGTCGTTGCGCTTCAGTCCCGACGTCTTGCGCGACGGCCTTGATCCCTTGTCCTTCCTGCGCTATCTGCTGACGATGGGCAGCACGGTGTACGCACATGTGATCGACCTCGCGATCCCGGCGGCCGACGACATGGAGGCGGAGCTGTGCTATCTCGGTTTTGAAATCGGTTTCGCCAGCACCGCAAGGTGGGAAGAGATCGATAGCGTATTCGAATTCGTGCGCGAAGATAGCGATATCGTCATTCTGGCGCCGCATAGCCAACTGACGGCATACGGGCAGTGGCTGCAGGGGTTGCCGGAGCGGGAAGAAGTCGCGCTGCATTTGCTGCGATCAGGGGCGCTCACCGCTGCGGAATGGCGCCAGTTGCAGCTTGACATGACCAGTACCGATGATTTCACCGCTGTCGGCGATGCTGGTGCGCACGTCATGCCATCGCCGATGCCGGTGCCGATTCCGGTCCTGCGCCAGCGAGGCGGTGAACAAAAGAAAAGCCTGGAACAGAAATTCATCAAGATCGAAGTCTCCAAGCTTGATCAACTGATCGACCTCGTGGGTGAACTGGTGATCGCCGGCGCCGGCGCCAGCCTGGTGGCCAAGCGCAAGAAGGATCAGCGTTTCGAGGAAGCCACGCAGGTGATTTCCGGATTGGTGGAGCAGATACGCGATGCCGCTCTGACGCTGCGCATGGTGCAGATCAACGAAGTATTCCAGCGCTTCCCTCGTGTGGTGCGCGACATGTCGCGCGAAATCGGCAAGAACATCGAACTCATCGTCACCGGCGCCGATACTGAACTCGACAAGTCGATGGTGGAGAAGATCTCCGACCCGCTCATGCACATCGTGCGCAACGCCATGGACCACGGCATTGAATCGGCGGAAGCGCGACGCACTGCCGGAAAGCCCGAGACCGGCGTGCTGCGACTGAACGCAACCCACGAATCCGGCAGCGTCGTGATCGAAGTATTCGACGACGGCCGCGGTCTCGACAAAGAGCGCATCTTGCGCAAGGCGCTCCAGCAAGGCCTGGTGACGGCAGACGCAGGTTTGTCTGAACGTGAAATATTCAGGCTCATCTTCGAGCCCGGATTTTCGACCGCAGAGCAAGTGACGTCGTTGTCGGGGCGCGGCGTCGGCATGGACGTGGTCAAGCGCAACATCGATGCACTGCAAGGCGAAGTCGAGATCTACAGCAACCCGGGCCAGGGCACGATGGTACGCATCCGCCTGCCGTTGACACTGGCCATCATCGCCGGCTTCCAGGTCGTGGTGGGCGGCGCCGTATTCGTGATCCCGCTCGACCTGGTGGTGGAATGCATCAACCTGTCGAGTCATCAGGTACACAACAACGTGGTGACGTTGCGCGACGAACCGTTGCCGTTTATCCCACTGCGTGATTTGTTCGATCTGCCGCAGCGCGAGTCGCCACGCAAGAGTCTGGTGATCGTGCAATACGGACCGCTGCGCGCGGGGCTGCTGGTCGACAACCTGCTGGGCGAATGCCAGGCCGTGATCAAGCCGCTCGGCAAACTGTTCAGCAAGGTGAAAGGATTGAGCGGATCGACCATCCTCGGCGACGGCCGCGTGGCGCTGATCCTGGATGTGCCCCATCTGATCGCGCATACCGGACGAATGGAACAGGCCGAGGTGCGCCGCACGGAAGGCCGGATGAGCGCGGCGAATGACTGACATGAACAAGCGGGCGCGCGTAAAGGAAACCGTCCTTCGCGACGCCAAGACGCCGATAAGGAACACAGAATGCAGAACAGGGGAGTGTCCATGAAAAACAAACTGACGCAACGAATGAGCATCCGGCAGCTCTTCGTCTGGCTGGTGATCGTGCTGGCGGTGCTGATGGGGTCGATCGTCAGCGTCACGCGGGCGCTCAAGGAAGCCAATACCAATCTCGACCTGGCGCACGAATCGCGCTACTACTCTTTCGTCCTGGCCAACGAAATGCGGCGCAGTTCCGAAGACCTGACCAAATTCGGCCGCGCCTATGTGACGACCGGCGATCCCAACGATGAAGAACGCTATTACATCGTTCTCGACATCCGCAACGGCAAGCGCCCGCGTCCGAAGAACTATGAACGCGTCAACCTCGACCTCGTGACGGCCAAGCAGCTCAATGTCTTGCCGGCGGATCCGGCGGTGCCACTGATCGACCTGATGAAACAGGCCGGCTTCACCGCGCAGGAGCTGGCGAAGATGCAGGAGGCGAAGGCCAATTCGGATGGACTGACCAAGATTGAAATAACTGCCTTCAATGCAGTCAAGGGCCAATTCGACGATGGCGCCGGCAATTTCACCGTCACCGGCGCCCCCAACCAGGCGATGGCGCAGGAGTTGATGTTCGATCAGAATTACCGCGCCATGGTGGGACGCATCATGGTGCCGATCAATGACTTCCTGCGCATGGTGGACGAGCGTACGCAGAAACGCGTACGCGTGGCGCAGAGCCGTTACTCCGAGCTGGAGATGGTGATCTTTTCCCTGCTAGGCGCATCGATGCTGCTGTTGCTGGTATGCCTGTTCTTCACTTACCGCGTGATTCGTTCGCAACTCGGAGGGGAGCCGCGCGACGCCATGAACGTGCTGCGCAAGGTGGCGGAGGGCGACTTGACCGTCAAGGTGCCTGTCTCGCAAAAAGACACCGGCAGTGTTTTGCACAGCACCCAGCAGATGATCGCCAAATGGACCTCCGTCATCGGCGATGTCAACGGCACCGCCAGTTCGCTGGCGTCGGCATCGGAGCAGATTTCAGCGTCGTCGCAAGCGCTCAGCAAGAACGCGTCGCAGCAGGCGTCCAATGTGGAAGAAACCAGTGCTTCGGTGGAGGAAATCACCGCCACGATTGCGCAGAACGCCGAGAACGCCCGGGTAACAGACAGCATCGCCAGCAAATCCGCCAGCTCTGCGGTGGAGGGCGGGGAGGTGGTGCGCGAAACGGTAATGGCCATGAAGCAGATCGCCGGCAAGATCGGCATCATCGACGACATCGCTTACCAGACCAACCTGCTGGCGCTGAACGCGGCCATTGAAGCGGCGCGCGCCGGCGAGCACGGCAAGGGCTTCGCGGTGGTGGCTGCCGAGGTGCGCAAGCTGGCCGAACGTTCGCAGACTGCCGCGCAGGAAATCATCGCGGTCGCCGAGAACAGCGTCAGCCTGGCGGAAAAAGCCGGTCACTTGCTGGACCAGATGGTGCCGTCGATTCGCAAGACTGCCGATCTGGTGCAAGAGATTTCAGCCGCTTCACGCGAGCAGTCGGCGGGACTTGAGCAGATCAACAATGCCGTGCATCAGATGGCGCAGACCACGCAATTGACCGCCTCGGCCTCTGAAGAATTGTCGTCAACCTCTGAAGAAATGAGCGCGCAAGCCATGCAATTGCAGGAGCTGATCCTGTTCTTCCAGGTCGGCGACGAAAAGCGCCCGCAGTCGAAGAAAGCAGCGAAAACCGGAAAGATGGTCAACGAACCACCGGCCATCAGCACCAAGTTCGTCAAGCCCGGGCGTATCTCGATGCTGGACGGCGGCGACGATCCGATTGACGAATCTTCGTTCAAACGCTTTTGACCGGCGCGCCAGGATAGGTTGAAGCAAGGAGGAATTGTGATGACGCTCTCCAGCAAGCTCGCAGTCTGTTTCGCGTTCGGCGCCCTGCTTACCGCGGCCGTCGGGGCCGATGGCGTGGTCAACTTGTTTCGTGTCAACGCCATGCTGCAAGAAGTGTATACCGCCAACTTGCTGACGATCGTCAATCTCAACAATACCAACAAGATTGCCGCCGAAATCGCCACGGCCTTGCAAAACATGGAGAAATCCGAAGAACGCGTGGAACGGCAGCGCATCGCGGATGTGCTCAAGTATCGCCTGAAGGATCTTGACCAGGCGTATCGAAACTACAAATCCAGCACCGTCCTGAACGATATGGAGCGCACCTTGCAGCAGCAAGCCGACGCGTTGTTTGACGGTTACCTCAAACGCGTCGAGCAGCGGCGCGAGCAACTGCTGCGTGACGGAGACGCCAAAGGCAATCCGGATTCCCTGCGAATAGAATCCGACAGCCTGCGCTCGCAGCTGGCGGCGCTGGTGGAAGAAAACGTGCGTCAGGCGACGGTGAATAAAAGCCGGGCCGCCATGCTCGAACGCGAGACGTTGGAGGAAGTGGTTGCCGTGACCGCGCTGGCGCTGGCGATCGCCATGGCGCTGGCGCTGTACACGCGCCGCATCTTTGCACGTCAGATCGGCGGCGATCCTCGGGAGGTCATGCGCATACTGCGCAAGATTGCCGATGGCGACCTGACGGTGCAGTTTGCCGTCGGCAAGCATGGGCAAGGCAGCGTCCTGCACAGCGCGCAGCGGATGCTCGACCAGCTTTCGCTTGTGCTCAGGGATGTCAATGCGGCGGCGGCAACGCTGGCTTTGGCGTCAGGGCAGTTGACCGCTGCGGCAGAACAGCTCAGCAAGAATTCGTCTCAGCAGGCGGCTGACTCCGAAGAGACCAGCAGCGCCATCGGCCAGATTTCGGTGACAGTCAGCCAAAATACCGCCAACGCCAACCACACCAACGCCATTGCCAGCGAATCTGCACGCGCCGCCACTGAGGGCCGCGAGGCGGTACGCGAGACGCTGCAGGCGATGCACCAGATTGTCGCCAAGATCGGCGTGATCGACGACATCGCCTATCAGACCAACCTGCTGGCACTCAATGCCGCCATCGAAGCGGCGCGCGCCGGCGAGAACGGCAAGGGATTTGCGGTGGTCGCCAACGAAGTGCGCAAGCTGGCCGAGCGCTCCCAGATCGCCGCCCAGGAAATCGTCTCGGTATCGGACCACAGCGTCAGCCTGGCGGAAAAGGCCGGCATGCTCCTCGAAGGCATGCTGCCGTCGATCCAGCAGACTGCCGACCTGGTCGATGCGATCTCGTTGTCGGCGCGCGACCAGAACGCCGGACTGGTGCTGATACACAGCGCCATCGGCCAGATCACGCAAGCCATCCAGCTCAATGCGGTGGCTTCGGAAGAGCTGTCCGCCACTTCTGAAGAAATGAATGAGCAGGCCCATCAGTTGCGCGAACTGATCGGGTATTTTTCACTGAGTGCGCCCGATGAGGAGCGCGCATCCGTGTTGCCCGAGCCGCAGGTGCGCGAAGGAAAATACCTCGGCACCGCCGCTGCAGCTGCCGATGGAAAAATGGAAACGGTGTTGTCGGATGTTTGAGGAGCACATGCATGCCAAGTTTGTCGCTTAACGGCGAGTCGTCGTTCGCCAGGACGCAGCATCAGGAGCCGGCGCAGAGCCGCCAGTTCCTGACCTTCGTGCTGGGCGAAGAAATGTTCGCCATGCCGATTGAGGATATCCGCGAAATCATCGAGTTCAGCAGTCTTACCGAGGTGCCGCTGATGCCGAATTTTTTACGCGGCGTGATCAACCTGCGCGGCGCCGTGGTGCCGGTGATCGATTTGTCGGTGCGCTTCGGCAGGGCGCAGACGCCGGTTGCCAAGCGTACCTGCATCGTCATCATGGAGCTGATGCAGGAGCAGCAGGGTTTGCTGCTGGGCGTGATGGTGGATGCCGTGCGCGCGGTGCTGACAGTCGAGGATGAAAAGATAGAACCGCCGCTGTCGTTCGGCGCACGCCTGCGCGCGGATTTCATCGAGGGCATGATCAACATCAAGGATCGCTTCGTGGTGGTGCTCGATGTCAGGGCCGTGTTGTCGGTGGACGAGTTGTCGACACTGATCGGCATGGCTGCCGTGGAAGAGCTGACGGCGCCGCCCGGACAGTAGAATTGAGAAGACCGCGCCTGCCTCGGCGGCGCGGTGAAGTGGCGGAAGCAATCGAAACAGCCGAGGCGGCCGAGGCGGCCAAGGCAATCCTTAACCGGGGATCAGACAGATGAGTTCCAGCATCGAGTCCATCGCACTGGATGTCAGCGACCAGGAAATGCTGTTGTTCCAACAGCTTTTCAGGGAGCAAATCGGGCTGTACCTGCCATTCTCGAAGAAGGCGCTTCTATGCAGCCGCCTGTCGCGCCGCTTGGGTGAACTGCGCCTGTCCAGCCTGAAGGAATACCATTCGCTGATTTCGCGGCCGCAGGAAGAGGCGGAGCGGCAGCGCGCGATCGACCTGATCACCACCAACGAGACTTACTTCTTCCGCGAGCAGAAACACTTCGACGCCTTGCGTGGCGAGATCCTGCCGCAGATCGACCGGCGTCATCCGCTCAAGGCATGGAGCGCCGCCAGCGCCACCGGCGAGGAAGCCTACTCCATCGCCATGCTGCTGGACGATCAACGCTGCCAGCATCCGTGGAGCGTCCTCGCTTCAGACATCAGCCAGCGCGTGCTGTCGTTCGGCCGCCGCGCCCTGTATCCGATGGCGCGCGGCGAGCTGATTCCGCCGGACTATCTGTCGCGCTATTGCCTGCGCGGAACCGGCGAGTACGACGGTCATTTCCTGATTGACCAGACAATCCGCAAACGCGTGACCTTCTTGCAGCACAATCTGCTGAACTTGCCGGCCGACATGAACGGGCAGTTCGACATCGTCTTCCTGCGCAACGTCATTATCTATTTCGATTTTCCGACCAAGGTGAATGTCCTGCGTTCCATGGTCGACAAGCTGCGTCCGGGCGGCTGGCTCATCGTCGGCCATTCCGAGTCGCTGCACGGCATGCCGCTGGAGTTGCAGATGCACGCGCCTTCCATCTACCGGCGGTTGCCATGAGGCTGCCATGACGCAACGCATTTTCGTCAATCTGGGGGAAGTGTATTTCGGCCAGGGCGACCTGCAGGTCGAGACGCTGCTCGGCTCGTGCGTGGCCATTACGCTGTGGCATCCGGTGCGGCATTTGGGCGGATTGTGTCATTTCGTCTTGCCGGAGCGACGGCATTCCCTGGTGGGGGACACCGACGGCGGGTCATTGCTGCAGAAAGCGCCGGACGGCCGCTATGGCGACGAGGCCTTGTCGCGCTTGCTGGAGCAGGTGCGGCAACACGGCACGCGCATCGCCGATTATACGGTCAAGGTATTCGGCGGCGGCAACGTGCTCGGCTTGCCGCCGACCAAACTCCGGATCGGCCAGGCCAACGCCGACTTCGCACTCGACATTCTGCAGCAGCATCACATTCCGGTGACCGCACAGGATGTGGCGGGCGAAGGCTATCGCTACCTGCGTTTCGATCTCAACAGCGGCGACGTCTGGGTCCGGCGCGGCCACGGGGTATCGCACGCCATGGAAAAATTGCCTGCTGCAAGCGGGGGCAGGCGGCAACGCAGCGCAGCGTTTGGCAAGGAGCGGACATGACGATCAAGGTCATGATAGTCGACGACTCGTCGGTCGTGCGCCAGGTCATCCAGGATCTGCTGGCGCCCTGCCATGACATCAGCGTCATCGCGACGGCGCCGGATCCGATTTTCGCGATGGCAAAAATGCGCGCCAACTGGCCTGATGTCATCGTGCTCGATATTGAAATGCCGCGCATGGACGGCATTACCTTCTTGCGCCAGATCATGGCGATACGACCGACCCCGGTGGTCATCTGCTCATCGCTGGCCGAGCGCAGCGCGACGGTGACGATGGAAGCATTGGCGGCCGGAGCGGTCGGCATCATCACCAAGCCGCAGTTGGGCATCCGCGATTTCCTGCAGGACAGTTCGGACGAGCTGATCGCGGCGATTCGCGCTGCTGCGCAGGTCCGCTTGCGGCGCGCGCCGGTGGTGGCGAACGCAACGGGCAACATGATTTTCGGCAATGAGGCCGAGCGCAACGCGCGTCACGAGGCCGTCGCGACGGGAATCGCCGACGGCGGTCGCCTCACGGCCGACGCAGTCCTGGATCCGCCGGGTTACCTCGACGGACTGATTCCGATCACGCCCAGAATCATCGCCATCGGCGCCTCGACCGGCGGTCCGCAAGCGCTGGAGAAAGTGTTGCGGAGTTTGTCCGAAGGCTGTCCTGGCATCATCATCGTGCAACACATGCCGGAGAAATTCACGCTCAGTTTCGCCAGGCGCCTCAATGCCATTTCCGTCATTGAGGTCAAGGAAGCCGAGCATCACGACCTGGTGTTGCCGGGACGCGCACTTGTTGCGCCGGGCGGGTCGCATATGATGGTCAAGCGCGATGGCGTGCAGTACTATGTAGAAGTGGTCAACGGCCCTCTCGTCAGCCGTCACAAGCCATCGGTGGACGTCTTGTTCCGCTCCGTTGCCAAGACCGCCGGCAAGAATGCCGTCGGCATCATCATGACCGGAATGGGCGACGACGGCGCGCGCGGCATGAAAGAACTGCGCGACGCGGGTGCATCGACATATGCACAGGATGAAAGCAGTTGCGTGGTCTTCGGCATGCCCAAAGAGGCGATGTTGCAAGGCGGCGTAGGCGATGTGATTTCTCTCGAGAGCATGTCTTCCGTGATCAACCAATATGGCCACTAACATGACGCCCTTTACCATTGAGACCTTGCTGATTGTCGACGACAGTCCCTTGCAGCGTTTGCATACCGTGGGTCTGATGCGCGACCTCGGTGTGGAAATGATCTATGAAGCCGGCGACGGCCAGGAGGCGCTCGATCTGCTGGCCTTGCTTAAGCTGCCGCCGAGCCTGGTGATTGTCGATCTGGAGATGCCCGGCATGGACGGCGTCGAATTCATCCAGCACCTGCAGGAACGCAAGCTGAATTTCCCCATCATCGTCGCCTCCAGCCGCGAGACTTCCTTGCTGGCGTCGGTCGAGACCATGATCCAGGCGCTCGGCATGCACGTGCTGGGCGCGTTGCAAAAGCCGCTTAACCAGGAAAAAATCCTGGGGGCGCTGAAGTCGTTCGACGGCAACCTGGCGCTGCCGGCGAAAGACGACGCGTTGCCCGCCGTGTGCGAAACGGAGTTGGCGGCGGCGATCCGCAACGGCGAGATCATCGCCTTCTATCAACCCAAGGTGGATATCCGCACCGGCATGCTCAAGGGCGTCGAAGCGCTGGCGCGCTGGATGCATCCGACCAATGGGATGGTGCCGCCGGACCGCTTCATTCCACTGGCGGAACAGAGCGGGCTGATCCACGAACTGACCTTGTCGATGCTGACGCAGGCGATGGCGCAGGCAGCGCTGTGGAATGAGCGCGGGCTGCCGCTGAAGGTGGCGGTGAACCTGTCGCCGTTGTCGCTCGACATTCCCGGCTTCGTGCAGAAGATCGTTGACCTGATGGCGCAGCATGCCTTGCAGGCGGACCAGATGGTGCTGGAAATTACCGAAGGCTCGGTGGTCGCCAATCTGGGCATGGCGCTCGGCACGCTGGCGCGGCTGCGTCTCAAGGGTTTCGGCCTGTCGATTGACGATTACGGCACCGGCTTTTCGTCGATGCAGCAGTTGGCGCGCATTCCGTTTACCGAACTCAAGATCGACCGCTCATTTGTCCACGGCGCACATTCGCGCCAGAACTTGCGGGTGATCCTGCAATCGGCGCTGGACATGGCCAAGCGCCTGGAGCTGGTGACTGTTGCCGAGGGTATCGAGACGATCGAGGACTGGCGTTTGCTGCAGGAATCGGGCTGCTCGATCGGGCAGGGTTACCTGATCGCCAGGCCGATGCCGGCCAACGATCTGCCGGTATGGCTCAAGGGACATCACCGCCGCCTCGGCGAGCTGCGTCCTCCGGCAGGCACAGCAGAGACCTGAGCATTCGTTGGCCTCAGTCCAGTAGTTCGATCGCCTGATTCCGTACGTCCCCCAGTAGGTCGCGGGCTGCGCCGATGCCGGGAATCACGGCGTCGGGCGCTATCTCCAGCAAGGGAATCAATACGAAGGCACGCAGGCCCATGCGCGGATGCGGCAGCGTCAGCGCGTCGTCCGCAAGCTGCTGTTTACCGTACAAGAGGATGTCGAGATCGAGCGTGCGCGGCGCATTGCGATAAGGGCGTTCGCGTCCATGCGCCAGCTCGATGGCTTGCAAGGCGGCAAGCAGTGCATGCGGCGTGAGCATGGTGTCGAGCTGCGCGACGGCGTTGACGTAGTCGTCGCCGCCGGCGTCAACCGGTGCGGTGCGGTACAAGCGGGATTGTGCGCTGAGCGTTGTGCCGGGCAACAGCGCCAGGCGGCGCAATGCATCTTCCACCGTGGCGCGGGCATCGCCCAGATTGCCGCCGATGCCGATGAAGGCGCGCGCTGTCGCTGTCGCCGCAGGCGTCATGCCTCGCCGTCGGAGGACGACGACTTGGCTCCGCCTTCGCTGCCTTCGCCGCCACCGCTCTTGCTGCGATTACGGCCGCCGCGACGCTTGCGTTTGCGGGCTGCCGGAGCAGGTCCTGCACCTGTACCGGCGGGGCCTGCCGAAGCTGCGCCGCCACTGTTGCTCATCGTCGGCTTGCGCGCCAGCAGCGATTCGCGGCCGGGCCCGTCGGCGTCCATGAAATCGGTCCACCAGTCGCCCAGTTCGGTATCGATTTCGCCGGAGGCGCAACGCAGCAGCAGGAAGTCGTAACCGGCGCGCAGGCGCAGGTGCTCCAGCAATTTATAGGGAGCCTTGCCGGTGCGGCGTTCGAAGCGCGGCTGCATGGCCCAGATGTCGCGCATGTCGGAAGCGATCTTGCGTTGCAGGGCGAGCTTTTCGGTCTGGGCGTTGAGCACGTCGTCGGCCGCCAGATGCAGGGCCGGAATCGGGTATTCGCCGGACGCCTGGTAGGCGCGCCATTTTTCCAGCACCTGATGCCATAGCAGCGAGGCGAACAGGAAGCCCGGCGAGACCGGCTTGCCCTGTTTGATGCGCGCGTCGGTATTGGCCAGCGCCAGCGTGACGAATTTTTCGCCGAGCGGCTGTTCCAGCACCACATCGAGCAGCGGCAACAAGCCGTGATGCAGGCCTTCCTTGCGCAGCTGTTGCAGGCACGCCAGCGCGTGGCCGCTCATGAGCAGCTTGAGCATTTCATCGAACACACGCGCTGCCGGCACGTTGTTGATGAGCGGGGCCATGACCGGGATCGGCGCGCTGGTGGCGGCGTCGATGCTGAACTTGAGCTTGGCGGCGAAGCGCACCACGCGCAGCATGCGCACCGGGTCTTCGCGATAGCGCGCTTCCGGCAAGCCGATGATGCGCAAGGTCTTGGCGCGGATGTCGGCAATGCCGCCGTGGTAGTCGAGCACCGTTTGCGCCGCCGGATCGTAGTACATGGCGTTGATGGTGAAGTCGCGGCGCACGGCGTCTTCGTGCTGTTCGCCAAAGGTGTTGTCGCGCAGCACGCGACCGTGTTCGTCCTTGGGCGCAGCGTCGGCCGAGCTGCCGCGGAAGGTGGTGACTTCAATCAGCTCCTGGCCGAACATCACGTGCACGATCTGGAAGCGACGGCCGATGATGAAGGCGCGCCGGAACAGTTGCTTGATCTCTTCGGGCGTGGCGTTGGTGGCGACGTCGAAGTCCTTGGGCTTGACCGACAGCAGCAGGTCGCGCACCGCGCCGCCGACGATGAAGGCCTTGAAGCCGGCTTCCTGCAAGGTCTGCGTGACGCGGATCGCGTTCGGCGAAACCAGTTGCAGGTCGATGCCGTGTTGCTTCTGGCTGAGTACGGTGGGCTCGGTAGTGTCGAGCTCTTTTTTCTTGCCCAGGAAGGAGCGGATGAATTTTTTGATCATTGCGCGTGGGCGTCGAAGAGATTCAGGATGGGCCAGCCTTGGGCAATCGCATGCACCCTGAGCTTGTCGTTCGGATTGGTGGCCACCGGGTGGGTGACGGCGGCCAGCAACGGGATGTCGTTTTGCGAATCGCTGTAGAAATGGCTTTGCGGGAAATCGGCGATGCTCTTGCCTTGGCCCTGCAGCCAGGCCTGGGTGTGTACGATCTTGCCCGGGCCGAAGGTCGGCGTCCCGACCAGGCGGCCGGTGATGTTGCCTTCCGCATCGAACTCCGGCAGGGCAGCGATCAGGTGATGCACCTTGAACAGCTTGGCGATCGGCTCGGTGACGAAGCTGTTGGTGGCGGTGATGATGGCCACCAGGTCGCCGGCGTCGAGATGCTTTTGCACCAGCGCGAGGGCGGCAGGCGCCATGGCCGGCTTGATGACTTCGTCCATGAATTGCACATGCCACGCGTCTAGCTGGGCGCGCGGGAATTTCGACAGTGTGCCGAAGGCGAATTCGAGATACTTCACGGGGTCCAGCGTTCCGGCCTGGTAGTGCGCAAACCATGCATCGTTTGCCTGGCGGAAGGCGGCGGCGTCGATGGCGCCGGTGCGCGCCAGGAACTCGCCCCACTCATGGTCGGAGTCGATCGGGATCAGCGTATGGTCGAGGTCAAATAAGGCGAGATTCATGGCGTTTCGTTTTCAGCTTCCTGTTGAAGAAGGTCGCGCAGCAGCGGCAGGGTAATGGGGCGCTTGGTTTCCAGCGAATAGCGGTCGAGCGCGTCGAGCATGCGCGACAGCGAAGGCATGTCGCGCCGGTAGTGGGTGAGCAGGTAAGACAGGATGCCGGGCGAGACGGTCATGCCGCGCGCCTGCGCCGATTGCGTCAGCGCGGCAATCTTCTCTTCGTCGGTAAGACCGTGCAACTGATAGATCAGGCCCCAGCCGAGGCGCGTGCGCAAGTCTTCGCGCACCTGCAGCTGCGCCGGCGGCTGCGCGCCGGCGCTGACCAGGTAGCCGCCCAGTTCGCGGATCTGGTTGAACAGGGCAAAGGCGGCGATTTGCGACGCCGGCGGCAATTGCTCGCAATCGTCCAGCAAATAGCATTGAATGGCCGGGTCGTAGTTGAAGGCGCTGTCGTCGGCGCCGGCGGGGATCAGGCGAGAGTTGAGGATCCCTTCCTGCGTCAGCGAATGCAGCAGCGAATGCAGCAGATGTGTTTTGCCCGCGCCGGTTTCGCCCCAGAGATAGATGAAGCGGTCGTTCAGGGCCGGTTGCGCATGCGCCGCGGCGATGTCCTGCAGGCGTTGCAGCAATTCTGCATTCCGGCCGGTCACAAACGTGTCGAAAGTCGGCGGCTGCTGCGCGCTCAGATCGAGCAGAAGTTGTCTCATGTCTCGCTATTGTAGAAGCTGCTGCTCAGGTAGTGCTGGCGCAGGTGGCGCACCACCACCGACATGATCGCCGAGGCCGGCAAGGCCAGCAGCACGCCGACAAAACCGAACAACTGGCCGAACGCCAGCAGCGCGAAGATCACCATCAGCGGATGCAGGCCGATGCGCTCACCCACCAGTTGCGGCGTCAGGATGAAGCTTTCCAGCACCTGGCCGATGCCATAGATGATGGCCACGGCGACCAGGCCGTACAGGCCGGTGAATTGCAATACGGCGGCGATCAGCGCCAGCACCAGGCCGAGGCCGAAGCCGACGTAGGGGATGAACACCAGCAGGCCGGTCAGGATGCCAACCGGCAAGGCGATGTCGAAACCGGCAATCGCCAGCGCAACTGAATAATAGGTCGCCAGGATCAACATGACCAGCAATTGGCCGCGCAGGTATTGCGCCAGCAGGTCATCGACCTCTTCGGTCATGGCGCTGATCTTGCCGACCCAGCGGCGCGGGATCATGCCGCGCAGGCGTTTGATGAAGGGATGCCAGTCTTGCAACAGGTAGAACAGCACCATCGGGATGAACAGCAGGTTGGCCGCCCAGGTCAGCAGCGCCGTGCCGCCAATTTTGGCCGAGGCCAGCACCGAGGCCCAGATTTCATCGCCGCTGGTGGCCAGTTGCTGGGTCAGGATGCGCTTGATGCCGGTAATGTCGAGGCGCACGTGGATGCCGAATTCGCTCAGGCGCGGCGCCACCTTGGCGTTGAGTTTGTCGAGGAAGTTCGGAATCTGTTGCTGCAGCAGCGGGATTTCCTTCACCAGCACCGGCACCACCACGAGGACCAGCGCCAGGCCGGCCAGCAGCAGCAGCATGACGACGATCAGGACTGCCAGCACGCGTGGCAGCAAAAACGGCCCGATGCGGCGGCGCGCCAGCCAGTCGACGCCCGGATTGAGGGCGTAGGCCAGGATGGCGGCGGTCACGAACGGGGTCAGCATCGGCCCCAGCAAGATCAGGAGGCCTACCAACAAGAGCCCTAAGGTGAGCCACAACAAGCTTTGTTTTTGCTCATCCGTTAAAGAAAAAGGCATGGAAATAGGGCTTTAGATGAATCGGTTTGTTAAAATCACGGTTTACTTCAGGTTTCAGCGGTCTTGTTGCCGCAGATACTCCTCTATTTTACCGCCTCCAGTGCCAATATCATCATGACTTCATCATCCAATGTTTCCCTCTCCTACCGCGACGCGGGCGTCGACATCGATGCGGGCGACGCTTTAGTCGAGGCTATCAAGCCGTTTGCCAAGCGTACGACCCGCGAAGGCGTGCTGGGCGGCATCGGCGGTTTCGGCGCGTTGTTTGAAATCAGCAAGAAATTCAAGGAGCCGGTGCTGGTGTCCGGCACCGACGGCGTCGGCACCAAGCTGAAACTGGCTTTCCACCTGAACAGGCATGACACCGTCGGCATCGACCTGGTCGCCATGAGCGTCAACGACATCCTGGTGCAAGGCGCCGAGCCGCTGTTCTTCCTCGATTACTTTGCCTGCGGCAAGCTCGACGTGGCCAGCGCCACCGATGTCATCAAAGGCATCGCCAAGGGCTGCGAACAAGCCGGCTGCGCGCTGATCGGCGGCGAAACCGCTGAGATGCCGAGCATGTACCCGGATGGCGAATACGACCTGGCCGGCTTCGCCGTCGGCGCGGTTGAAAAGTCCAAGCTGATCGACGGCACCAAGATCATCCCGGGCGACGTCGTGCTGGGCCTGGCGTCGTCGGGCGCGCACTCGAACGGTTACTCGCTGGTGCGCAAGATCCTGGACGTGGCCAAGCCTGACCTGAACGCCGATTTCCACGGCCGCAAGCTGGCCGACGTGTTGCTCGAGCCGACCCGCATCTACGTCAAGCCGTTGCTGGCGCTGATGGAGGCGATGGAAGTCAAGGGCATGGTCCACATCACCGGCGGTGGCCTGGTCGAAAACATCCCGCGCGTCCTGCAGGACAACTTGACTGCCGTGCTGGACAGCAAGGCCTGGACCATGCCGCCGCTGTTCACCTGGCTGCAGCAGCACGGCGGCGTGGCTGACGCCGAAATGCACCGCGTCTTCAACTGCGGCATCGGCATGACCGTGATCGTGTCGAAAGAAAACGCCGACGCTGCCGAAGCGCAATTGAAGGCGGCCGGCGAGACCGTGTTCCGCATCGGCGAAATCCGCGCCCGCGCCGAAGGCGAAGCGCAGACTATCGTCGTTTAAGTCTCATCGATATGTGCCCGGTTGACGCCGGGCAATAAAAAACGGCTGCAAGCAATTGCAGCCGTTTTTGTTTGGGCGATCGCAATGCGCGATCAGTTCGGTTGCTGCGCCACATCCGCCTCGCCGTCGCCAGCCAGCGTCTGGCGGGTGACGGGAGGCACGTCGCGCGCGACAGCTTCCGGCGGCTGCACGCGCACCGGCTGGCTATGGTCGACGGAGGACGACAACACATTGAGCGTCGCTTCAGGCGCGGCGTCCCAGACCGGATCGTCGATCGCTTCGAACACGCGCTTCAATTGCGAGCCCCAGCTGCGGCGGATCATCTGGAAATACTGGTTGTGTTCGTCGATGGTGACGAAGCGCGTCACCGCCAGGTCATTGCTGTTGTAGACCAGCAGGTCCAGCGGCAGGCCGACAGAGATATTCGACTTCAGCGTCGAATCCATCGAGATCAGCGCGCACTTGGCAGCCTCATCCAACGAGGTATGCGGCGTGACGACGCGATCGATGATCGGTTTGCCGTACTTGGCTTCGCCGATCTGGAAGTAGGTGTTCTCGTCATGCGACTCAATGAAGTTGCCGGCCGAATACATCTGGAACAGGCGGCAGCGCTCGCCCTTGATCTGGCCGCCGAAAATGATGCTCACATTGAAGTCGATGCCGAACTTGGCCAGTTCTTCCGCGTCGCGCTGATGCACGGTGCGGATGGCGTCGCCAAGGATCTGGGCGGCCTCGTACATCGAGGTCGCGGTCCAGATGGTGTGGCCTTCGGCATTGGTCTTCTCGGACACGATCTGGCGGATCGATTGCGAGATGGAAAGATTGCCTGCCGTCATCATTACCATGACGCGCTCGCCCGGGTTCTCGTAGACGTTCATCTTGCGGAACGTGCCGATATGATCGACGCCCGCATTGGTCCTCGAATCCGATAAAAAGACCAGGCCTTCGTTCAGGCGCATGGCGACGCAATAAGTCATGATGTGAGCTAAAAATGTAAAAGCCGGATTTTACAGGAAGCCCCGCCGGCGCTGCGCGCGGGCGGGGCCCAAATGTCGTGGACGTGACACATTATCGGCAAATTCCAGACAATTCTTAAGCGTCAGATTGGCAGATCGATACTTTTTCGTAATTTATGCTGCCAAAGGCACAAGGAAATCCTTGCTGATGCGATTGCCGAGCTCAAAGATGCGCTCCAGAAACACCGTCAGGTAATCGTGCAGTCCGGCGTCGAACACTTCTTCAATGCGGCTGAACTTGAGGTCGGCATCCAGCTTGCCGGCAAAGCGTTCGGTATCGGCCGAGACATCGTTGCGGACGTGTTTCAGGTTGCTCAGCACATGGTCCATGCAGGCCGCCAGCGAGCGCGGCATGTCGGCGCGCAGGATCAGCAATTCGGCAACACGTTCCGGCGTGATGACGTCGCGATAGACCTTGCGGTAAATCTCGAAGCCCGACACTGAACGCAGGATCGCGGCCCAGTAATAAAAATCGATCTGGTTGTCCTGGCCTTTGGCGTCCGTGTTCAGCAGGCTTTGCTGCTGGCTTTGGCCCGGCTTGACGTTTTCCTTGGCGCCGTGGAACTTGACGTCGATGATGCGCGCGGTGTTGTCGGCGCGTTCGAGGAAAGTGCCGAGGCGGATGAAGTGAAAAGCTTCGTCCTTGAGCATGGTGCCGATGGTGACGCCGCGCGACAGATGCGAGCGATGCTTGACCCATTCGAAGAAGTCGCTCGGGTTTTGTTCCAGCGCATTGGTCTGCAGGTAGCCCTGCATCTTGATCCAGGTGGCGTTCTGGATTTCCCAGGCTTCGGTAGTCAGTGCACCGCGCACCGCGCGGGCGTTTTCTCGCGCTTGCTTGAGGCAGGCGGCGATCGACGACGGATTGCTGGGGTCGCGCACCATGAAGTCGATGACGTCTTTTTGCGTCAGCGCGTCGTATTTCTTGTTATAGCCATACTGCAGCTCGGAAATCCCGAGCAGCGCGCGCCAGCCTTGCTCGGCGTCGTCGGTTGATTGCGGCAGCAGGGCGGTCTGCACGTGCACGTCAAGCATGCGGGCGGTATTTTCGGCGCGTTCGGTATAGCGCGCCATCCAGAACAGGTGGTCAGCGGTGCGGCTCAACATGATTATTTCTCCAGAATCCAGGTGTCCTTGGTGCCGCCGCCTTGCGACGAGTTCACCACCAGCGAGCCCTCCTTGAGCGCCACGCGCGTGAGGCCGCCCTTGACCATCGAGACGGTCTTGCCGGACAACACGAAGGGACGCAGATCGAGGTGCCGCGGCGCAATGCCGGCGTCAACGTAGGTCGGGCAGACCGAAAGCGCCAGTGTCGGCTGGGCGATGTAGCCGTCCGGTTTGGCGATCACGCGCTGGCGGAAATCCTCGATCTCCTGCTTGGTCGACGCCGGGCCGACCAGCATGCCGTAGCCGCCGGCGCCATGCACTTCCTTGACCACCAGTTTTTCGAGATTGGCCAGCGTGTAGGAGAGATCTTCCTTCTTGCGGCACTGGTAGGTCGGGACGTTGTTGAGGATGGGCTCCTCGGACAGATAGAACTTGATCATGTCCGGCACGTACGGATAGATCGATTTGTCGTCGGCGACGCCCGTGCCGATGGCGTTGGTCAGCGTGACCTTGCCGGCGCGGTAGGCCGACAGCAGGCCCGGCACGCCCAACGAAGAATCGGCGCGGAACGCCAGCGGATCGAGGTAGTCGTCATCGATGCGTCGATAGATCACGTCGACGCGTTTCGGTCCACGCGTGGTGCGCATGTAGACGGTGTCGTCCTTGACGAACAAGTCTTGTCCTTCAACCAGTTCGACGCCCATCTGCTGCGCCAGGAAAGCGTGTTCGAAATACGCCGAGTTGTACATGCCCGGCGTCATCACGACCACGGTCGGATCGACGACGCCGACCGGTGCGACCGAACGCAGGTTGTCGAGCAGCATGTCGGGATAATGGTCGACCGGCGCGATCTTGTGGCGCGTGAACAGCTCGGGGAAAAGCCGCATCATCATCTTGCGGTTTTCCAGCATGTAGGACACGCCGGACGGTACGCGCAGGTTATCCTCCAGCACATAGAACTCGCCCTCGCCGGCGCGCACGATATCGACGCCGGCGATGTGGGCGTAGATGTCGGAGGCGACGTCGACGTCCTGCATTTCGGGACGGTATTGCGCGTTCTTCAGGATCTGCTCGGCAGGAATGACGCCGGCCTTGATGATTTTCTGGCCGTGATAAATGTCGTGGATGAACATGTTGAGCGCTTTGACGCGCTGTACCAGGCCCGCCTCCAGCTTGGCCCATTCGGCGGCATGAATGATGCGCGGAATGATGTCGAAGGGGATCAACCGCTCCGTGCCTGCATCGTTGCCGTAGACCGCGAAGGTGATGCCGACGCGACGGAAAATCAGGTCGGATTCGGCACGTTTGCGGACGATGGTCTCAGCGGTTTGGGAAGACAGCCACGCTGCGAATTCGTCGTAATGCTTGCGGACGGAAACGGTGCCATCGGAGTACATCTCATCGAAAAAATTTGCCATAAATTTGCTTCGTTTTCTAGTGCTGATGCGGAGGGATTTTTAGCTGGAGACTTTAGCTTGAGACTGGGCGGATATTATTTGTTCATTTGGGTTGCCGACGTCCTCATCGCTGGTGAAGGTAGGCACAGACTATCATGCCATTTCCGCTTTTGGACAGCGAAAATTGCAAGGTCTCCTGAGCGCGATCCACGCCAGCGATGGCGGATTCAGTTTGGCGTCCGGCTTGATGATGCGATGTGAAAATGATGTGCTCCCTCTGTATCATGCCCACGGCGTTGGCGCAGGAACGGCGGCCGGCCCGGGCATGTCGATGGTGGTGAAGTCGGCCGGGCTGACGATTTCAAGATACTCCATGTCCGCTGAATAATCGAACAGGAAGTGCACGATGCCAGGCCGCTGGTGCACGCAATCGCCGGTTTTCACCAGCGTTACCTGGTCCTCGTACATAAAGCGCGCCCAGCCCTTGAGCATGATGACGATATGAAAATTCGCTTCATGCCGATGCCAGCCGGTGCCGGCCTCCGGCGCCATGTTGGCCTTGACCAGCTGGGCCACGACCTGGCCGCCGGTCGCAGCGGCAATGCCGAGATCCCGATACAGGAAGAAGTCGCGCAAGCCGCCCGATTCATACGGCGTGTCGCCCTCGCTGACGTGGGAGAACTTATTCAGGGCGGTCGACTCTGTTTCGGCTATCGTATTCATGACACTGGTCCTTTCTGCGGCGAGCCGCATGCGATTGGCTGATGAAATACCCTTGCGTCTGCTTGTGCGTCTGCGCTGCATCCCCGTTTTTTCTTAAAACTCGACATCCAGTTCGTCGATATCTTCCGGCTCTTTCCGGGCGGCGGCGATCCACTCCTTCATTTCCGGCATTGCCATGATGCGCTTGCTGTAAGCGGCGCAGATCGGTTCCAGCTGGACGTCATAGGTGATGAAGCGGGTGATCACCGGCGCGTACATGGCGTCGGCCATGGTGCGCTCGCCGAACAGGTAGGGTCCGCCGTAGGTGGCCAGGCATTCCTTCCAGATGGTGGTGATGCGCTGGATGTCGGCTTGCGCGCGCGACCAGACTTTGAAATTGGGGAAGTGCGCCTTGAGGTTCATCGGCAGCGCCGAGCGCAGGGCGCTGAAGCCGGAATGCATCTCGCCGCAGATCGCGCGGCAATGCGCGCGCGCCGCCTGGTCGGCCGGCAGCAGCTTCGCGGCCGGACGGATTTCGTTGAGGTATTCGGCGATCGCCAGCGTATCCCAGACAAGGATCTCGCCGTGCTTGAGGCTGGGCACCAGGATCGACGAGGACAGCAGCAGGATTTCTGCGCGCGCGTCGGGATCGTCCGGCGACACGATGTCTTCCTGGAACGGCAATCCGGCAAATTTGGCGAGCAGCCAGCCACGCATGGACCAGGACGAATAATTCTTGCTGGTGATGCGCAAAGTCGTTTTAGGCATGTCAGTCCTTTATGTGTATGGGTGCTTTGACTTTGGCGCGTCGATATGTTGACGCGCAGCTTGCGGGGACGCGTCCGTATTTCCGGAGCCGCCGGTCCGGCTCGCTGGTGGTGCTTTGGTGCTGCATGTCTGCTACTTGCAAAGGGCGTGCCAGGGATGCTTCCGGGGGCGGCGCCGGGTTCATACGCAGCCGAAGGTCAATGGCATGCATATTGCATCGAAGGAGACACTGGTGAAACCGAGGGAGTGGGTTGTATATGACGAATATTTACCAGGCCTACCAGCAATACGCCGACGCCACCGATCCGCTGCGCGCTTCGGCGCGGGCGGCGGCGCCGTTTCTGGGGCAGTCCTGGCCGGGTTTGCCGTCCAGTCCCCTGCTGCGCAAGATGGCTGCCGCCTACGAGGTATTTGCACGCACGCAATTGACGCATGTGCGTCCGCCCTTCGATATCGTCAGCGTTCAGGACGGCGGACGCACCGTTGCGGTGCGTGAAGAGGTCGTCGATCGCACGCCGTTTTGCTCGCTCCTGCGTTTCCGCAAGGAAACCGCGGCGGAGCAACCAGCGGTACTGCTGGTGGCGCCGATGTCGGGCCACTTCGCGACGCTGCTGCGCGGCACCGTCAAGACGCTGTTGCGCGACCACGACGTCTACGTCACCGACTGGCACAACGCGCGCGACATTGCGTTGGAACACGGCCGCTTCGGCCTGGACGAATACGTCGGTCACCTGATTCGTTTCCTGCAAGTCATCGGCCCGGGCGCACATCTCGTTGCGGTATGCCAGCCGACCGTGGCGGCGATCACCGCCGCCGCCGTGATGGCCGAGGGCGACGACCCGGCCCAGCCGCGCACCATGACGCTGATGGCCGGGCCGCTCGACACGCGCGTCAACCCGACCACGGTCAACGAACTGGCCAAGAGCAAGCCGATCGAATGGTTTGAGAAAAATCTGGTCAGCACGGTGCCGGCGCGTCATCCCGGCGGCGGTCGCAAGGTGTATCCGGGCTTCATGCAATTGGCCGCGTTCATGAACATGAACCTCAACCGCCATGTCGATGCCTTTCGCAACCTGTACACCTACCTGATCGAAGACCAGCACGACAAGGCAGAAGCGATCAAGGTGTTCTACGAAGAATATTTCGCCATGTCGGACCTGCCGGCGGAGTTTTATCTGGAAACGGTGCGGGTGGTCTTTCAGGAACACGCCTTGCCGCTGGGTTTGCTGCAATTCCAGGGACGCCCGGTCAACCTCAAGGCGATACGGCGCACCGCACTGTTCACCGTGGAAGGCGAGAAGGACGACATCTGCGCCGTCGGCCAGACTGTCGCCGCACAGGATATGTGCAGCAGCATCCGTCCGTACATGCGCCTGCACCATGTGCAGACCGCGGTGGGCCATTATGGTGTCTTCAATGGGCGCCGCTGGGAAAATGAAATCTATCCACGCCTGAGGGATTTCATTAATATGCACCACAGGTGAACGTTTCCCGGCCTGGTGCACCCCGACAACGGTAGTCCATCACAGTAGTCCATCAGCTCAACTTGTTTGTAGTAAAGGATCTTCATGTCAATTCATGTGGCGCTGAACCATGTCACGTCTTATCGTTACGACCGTGCTATCAATCTGGGACCCCAAATCGTGCGCCTGCGCCCGGCACCGCATTGCCGTACGCGGATATTGAGCTATTCGCTGCGCATCCTTCCCGAGCCGCATTTCATCAACTGGCAGCAGGACCCGCAGGCCAACTACATGGCGCGGCTGGTGTTTCCCGAGAAGACCGAGGAATTCCGCATCGAAGTCGATCTGGTGGCCGAAATGTCGGTCATCAATCCTTTCGATTTTTTCCTTGAGCCGTATGCCGAGCAGATTCCGTTCGAATACGCCAAGGAACTGCAAAACGAGTTGTCGCCGTATCGCAAGACGCTGCCGCTGACACCGCGCTTTCAGAAATTCCTCGACGGTATTTCCCGCGAGAAGATGAACAGCGCCGACTTCCTGGTCGCGCTCAACCAGAAGCTGGCCGACGCTGTCGCCTACACCATCCGCATGGAGCCCGGCGTGCAGACGCCGGAAGAAACGCTCGAGATCGGTTCCGGTTCCTGCCGCGATTCGTCCTGGCTGCTGGTGCAGGTGTTGCGCCACCTTGGCCTGGCGTCGCGCTTCGTCTCCGGCTACCTGATCCAGCTCACCGCCGACCAGAAATCGCTCGACGGCCCGTCCGGGCCGGAAGCCGATTTCACCGACCTGCACGCCTGGTGCGAAGTCTATCTGCCGGGCGCCGGCTGGGTCGGCCTCGATCCGACCTCGGGCCTGTTCGCCGGAGAAGGCCATATCCCGCTGTCGTGCACGCCCGAGCCATCCTCGGCGGCGCCGGTCAGCGGCATGGTCGATCCTTGCGAAGTGGAATTCGAGCATTCGATGAGCGTGTCGCGCTTCTGGGAAGCGCCGCGCGTCACCAAGCCGTACACCGAAGCGCAATGGAGCGAGATCGAAGAACTCGGCCACGCCATCGACGATGACCTCGACGCGCTCGACGTGCGCCTGACCATGGGCGGCGAGCCGACCTTCGTGTCGCTCGACTATCCCGACGAACCTGAATGGGCCACCGCCGCACTGGGCGCCACCAAGAAGCCGCTGGCGGCCGACCTGTACCACCGCATGCGGGAAAAGTACGCGGTGCAGGGGCTGCCGCATTTCGGCCAGGGAAAATGGTATCCGGGCGAACAACTGCCGCGCTGGGCGCTCAACTGCTACTGGCGGCGCGACGGCCAGCCGATCTGGCACAACCGCGATCTGATCGGCGATGAAACCACACCCAACGTCAAGGATGACGACATCCCGGAGCGCTTCCTCAAGGGCGTGGCTGCGCGCCTGGCGCTTGACGGCAAGCACATTTTCCCGGCGTACGAGGACGTGTTCTACTACATGTGGCGCGAGCGCCGTTTGCCGGGCAACGTCGATCCGTTCGATTCAAAACTCGACGACAAGCAGGAGCGCGCGCGTCTCATGCGGGTCTTTTCGCAAGGTCTCGACAAGGTCGCCGGCCATGTGCTGCCGGTGGCGCGCCGTCCCGATGACCTCGGCTGGCAAAGCGGCGACTGGTTCCTGCGCAGCGAACGCTGCTACCTGTATCCGGGCGATTCGCCGCTCGGTTACCGCCTGCCGCTGGATTCGCAGCCGTGGGTCAAGTCGACCGACTATCCCTACGTGCATGCGTCCGATCCGACGCAGCAATTCAGTCCGCTGACGCCGGCGACCGATGTGCGTCTGAAATTTGTTCAGCGGCCTGCGCTCACCGGCGCGACGTCGGTGGCGTTTCAGCAGGACTACTACAGCACGCGTCGCGGCAGTCCGGTGACGGGGCCTGGCAAAGGTGTGCCGGGCGTACCAGGCATTGGCGGCGGCGCGCCGGCCCTGTTCCAGTCGGCCGACTGGATCACGCGCACCGCGCTGTGCGCCGAAGTGCGCAACGGCGTGCTGTACCTGTTCATGCCGCCGCTGGCGCAACTCGACAACTATCTCGAGCTGGTCGCCGCCATCGAAGCCACCGCCGAAGAACTCGGACAGCCAGTCCTGATGGAAGGCTACGAGCCGCCAAACGATCCGCGCGTGCGCAAGTTCAGCGTCACGCCCGATCCCGGCGTGATCGAAGTCAACATCCAGCCGGCCTACAACTGGAGCGAGCTGGTCGACCAGACCACGCACCTGTACGAAGCCGGCCGCCAGTCGCGCCTGACCACCGAGAAGTTCATGCTCGACGGCCATCATTCCGGCACCGGCGGCGGCAACCATATGGTGATGGGCGGCGCCACCACTGCTGATTCGCCGTTCCTGCGTCGTCCCGATCTGCTGCGCAGCCTGATCAGCTACTGGCACAACCATCCGTCGCTGTCCTATCTGTTCTCAGGCATGTTCATCGGCCCGACCTCGCAGGCGCCGCGCATCGATGAAGCGCGCAATGATTCCACCGTGGAAATCGAACTGGCGTTTGCCGAAATGGAAAAGCAGATCGCCCAAGGCGGCTGCGCGCCGTGGCTGGTCGACCGTCTGCTGCGCAATTTGCTGATTGACGTCACCGGCAACACGCACCGTGCCGAGTTCTGCATCGACAAGCTGTATTCGCCCGACAGTTCCACCGGTCGCCTCGGCCTGCTGGAATTGCGCGCCTTCGAAATGCCGCCGCACGCGCGCATGAGCCTGACCCAGCAACTGCTGCTGCGGGCGCTGGTGGCGCGTTTCTGGAAGACGCCGTACAAGCCGCAGCGCCTGGTGCGCTGGGGCACCGAGCTGCATGACCGTTTCCTGTTGCCGCATTTTATCTGGCAGGATTTCAACGACGTCATGGACGACATGCAGGAAGCCGGTTATCCGATGCAGGCAGAGTGGTTCGCACCGCATTTCGAATTCCGCTTCCCCAAGATCGGCGATTTTGCGGTCAAGGGCATGCAACTGGAATTGCGCACCGCGCTGGAGCCGTGGCACGTCCTGGGCGAAGAGGGCAGCTCGACCGGCACTGCGCGCTATGTCGATTCGTCGGTGGAGCGGCTGGAGGTCAAGGTCAGCGGCATGGCAAAGGACCGCTATGTGCTCACCTGCAACGGTGTCGCCGTGCCGTTGCAACCGACCGGCGTGGTCGGCGAGTTCGTCACCGGCGTGCGCTACCGGGCGTGGCAACCGCCGTCGGCGCTGCATCCGACCATCGGCATCGATTCGCCGCTGACCTTCGACCTGGTCGATACCTGGAACGGCCGCAGCCTGGGCGGATGCCAATATCACGTGGTGCATCCGGGCGGACGCGGCTATGAGACCTTCCCGGTAAATGCCTTCGAAGCGGAAAGCCGGCGTCTGACGCGTTATTTGCGTCTTAACCACACACCGGGAAAGATGGAAGTAAGCGCTGCGCGACCATCAATCGAGTTCCCATTTACGTTAGACTTGCGACATTATTAATTAATAACGCACGCAGTTCTGCCGTTGCTGCAGGTCATCGCCAGCCAGGATGATTGCAGCAACGCGGCGCCCTCGAAAATCTATGTACCAGCGCCTCCTGCAAAGCTATACCGCCGACGCCGATCGTTACGACGAGATGCTGGCTGCCGACGGTCGCTTGCGACCGCACTGGCGCACGCTGATCGATCAGCTGGAAAATCTTTCGCCCGAGATGATGCGCCGCCGCGCCGACGAAGTACGCGACGCCATCGCCTCCGATGGCATGACCTACAACGTCTATGCCGATCCGCAAGGCGTCAGTCGGCCATGGGAATTGGACCTGCTGCCGCAGATCGTCGCCGCCGACGAATGGCAGAAACTCTCGGCCGCCGTCGCGCAACGCGCGCGTCTGCTCAACGCCGTTCTCGACGATCTTTATGGCGACCAGCACTTGCTGGCCGAAGGTCTGTTGCCGCCGGCGCTGGTGTTCGGCCAGCACGGTTATTTGTGGCCGTGCCGCGATGTGCGTCCGCCGGGCGGCGTGCATTTGCATCTGTACGCCATCGATCTGGCGCGCTCGGCCGACGGCAACTGGTGGGTGATCGCCGATCGCACCCAAGGACCTTCGGGCACCGGCTACGCCTTGCAGAACCGCCAGATCATGACGCGCGCCTTGCCCGAAGCGATGCGCGACATGCACGTGCAACCGTTGCTGAATTATTTCCATGCGCTGCACCAATGCCTGACGCGGCTCGCACCCAAGAGCAGCGAACCGCCGATGGTGGTGCTGCTGACGCCGGGGCCGTACAACGAAACCTATTCCGAACACGCCTTCCTGGCGCATACGCTGGGCTTCCCGCTGGTCGAGGGCGTCGATCTCACGGTACGCGGCGACATGGTCTACCTGAAGACACTGACCGGCCTGCGCCGCGTGCACGCGATCATGCGCCGCCTCGATGACGACTATTGCGACCCGCTTGAATTGCGCTCGGATTCCGCACTCGGCATCCCGGGCCTGACGCAGGCGGCACGTTCCGGCAACGTTCTGATCGCCAATGCGCTCGGCAGCGGCGTGCTGGAGTCGACCGCGCTGCACGGCTTCCTGCCGGCGATCAGCCAGCGCCTGCTCGGCGAAGAACTTGCCCTGCCGGCGGTGGCGTCATGGTGGTGCGGCGAAAAGCCGGCGCTGGATTACACGCTGGCGCACCTGGAAGAACTGGTGATCATGCCGGCCTTCCCGTCGATGCGCATGCAACCGGTGTTCGGCCATACGCTCAATGCCACCGCGCGCCGCCGCCTGACCGAAAGCCTGCAGTTGCAGCCGCACGCTTATGTCGCGCAGGAGTGGGTACGGCTGTCGCAGGCGCCGGTGCTGTCGCGCAGCGGCGAGTATCACCTGACCAACCGCACCGTCAGCCTGCGCGTGTTCGCCGCAGCTGACGGCGAGGGAGGCTATCACGTGATGCCGGGCGGTCTCACGCGCGTGGCGCCGCGCCAGCGCCGCGACGTCGTGTCGATGCAGCAGGGCGGCACCAGCAAGGACGTTTGGGTGCTGAGCGAAAAGACGGGCACCGATGACGCCGCCGGCATCGCCGCCGCGATGGCTACTGCAGAGACCAGCGTCGCCGTCGGCCCCGGCGCGATGACCGATCCGGTATCGCGCACATCGGAGCTGATCCGCACCACCGTCGACGTGTCTTCGCATGCCGGGGAAAACCTGTTCTGGATGGGCCGCTACGCCGAGCGCACCGACAATCTCGCCCGCCTGTTGCGCACCACCCTGCAATGCACGACCGAACCGCAGTCCGATAATCGCGTGATCCTGCGCAGCGTCAGCGAGATTTGCATTCGCCTCGGCATCCTGATGCCGAAATCGGAACAGGCGCATCCCACCATCACCGCCTTGCAACAAAGCCTGCAGGCGGCGATCGCGGACCCCAGCGCCACGGTCAGCATCGCCACGCATCTGCGTCATCTGCATCATTCCGGCTACCAGGTGCGCGAACATCTGTCGCTGGACAACTGGCACGCTCTCAATCGCATGCCGCCAATGGTGCAGGAAAAAATCAACTCGCCGACCGCCATGCTGCACGTACTGAACAACGTCATCCAGGCGTGCTCCGGCCTGGCCGGTCACGCGCTGGACGACATGACACGCGACGAAGGCTGGCAGTTCCTGATGATCGGCCGTCACATCGAGCGCATGGTGCACCTGGCGGCCTTGTTCGACCAGTTCATGCAACTCGAACCGGCGCGCCAGAATACGGCGCTGACCTGGCTGCTGGAATCGTCGAGCAGCATCGTCACCTACCGCGTGCGTTACCGGCGCACGCCTGAGTGGCTGCAGGTACTGCACCTGCTGGTGTTCGACGTCAGCAATCCGCACAGCATCGCCTACCAGTTCCGCATGCTGCAGCACTACCTGACCGACATCGCGCAGCAGCTCGGTATCCTCAGCATGAATATTCCGGCGCACCTGAGCGAACACCTCAACAGTTTTGCGCTGCCCGATTTCGCACGCGATGCGGCGACATCGGAAGCTGCCGGCGAGCGCCTGGTCCAGCTCATGCGCGAAGCGCGCAGCGCCGGTTTCTCATTGACCGATGATTTATCGCGACATTTCTTCACGCCGCTCAGCGCACCGGTCAGCCAGGGGGTATGAGAATGAACGACGCGACTTACCATATCGTCCACGAGACCAATTACCAATATGCGGCGCCGGTGCGGCTGTCGCATCAGGTGTTGCGCCTGACGCCGCGCTCGCTGCCGTGGCAGACCTGCACCTCGCATTTCATCAATATCCTGCCGGGCCCGACCAACCTGATCAACCTGTACACCGACAGCTTCGGCAATGCGCTGCAGTCGTTCTCGCTGGATCAGGATCACGCCAGCCTCGACGTCTACGCGGAGTCGTGGGTGGAGATTTCATCGCGCCTGTTGCCGGCCGCAACGCCGCCTTGGGAGCAGGTTGCCGAAACGCTTTCGTATCACGCCGGCCGCAGCCTGCCGACCGACAGGCTGGAGGCGTCGCGCTTCCTGTTCGAGTCTTCGCACGTCAGGATCAAGCGCGAATTCGCGCGCTACGCCGCCGAATGCTTCACGCCTGGCTTGCCCTTGCTGCAGGGCGTGGAGGCGTTGATGAAACGCATCTTCAATGAATTCACCTTCGATCCCGAGGCAACCACGGTCTCGACGCCGGTCACCGACGTCTTCGTCAGCAAGCGCGGCGTGTGCCAGGACTATGCGCACTTCATGCTGTCCTGCCTGCGCTCGCTGGGTTTGTCGGCACGCTACGTCAGCGGTTACCTGCTGACGCAACCGCCGCCGGGCCAGCCGCGCCTGATCGGCGCCGATGCATCGCACGCCTGGGTGTCGGTGTATTGCCCGGGGCAGGACGGCCAGCCGGATTGCTGGATCGACGCCGATCCGACCAACGGCATCTTCCCCGACATCAGCCATATCACGCTGGGATGGGGCCGCGACTTCCTCGACATCTCGCCCCTGCGCGGCGTGCTGATCGGTGGCGGCCAGCAGACCATGCAGGTGGCGGTGACGGTGATGCCGTCGCAGGAAGTACCGGGCTTGCCGTTCGCCCGTTGATGATTTCGACGACTATGGCGTGCGAATGTGATCGATCAGCGCAATGGTCCGTTCATCCGGCGGCGGCGTCAGCAAACTGACGATCACCAGCGCGGCGATGCCCACCGGCACGCCGAACAGGCCGGCCGAAATCGGCGCAATGTGGAACCACTGGTTCGCGGCATTCCCACCGAAGGCCGGATGCGTGGTCAGCATGTAGTACACGCACATCACGAAGCCGGCGACGATGCCGGCGATGGCGCCGGGCTGGTTGGCGCGCTTCCAGAAGATCCCGAACACCAGCGCCGGGAACAGCGTCGACGCCGCCAATGAAAACGCCACCCCCACCATCGACAGAATGTCGCCCGGCTTGAGCGACGCCGCATAAGCGGCCAGCAAGGCTACCACCAGCAACAGCAGCTTGGAAATCGTCACACGCTTCTGCGTCGAGGCGGTCGGGTCGATCACCTTGTAATACACGTCATGCGACAGCGCGTTGGAAATGGTCAGCAGCAGGCCGTCGGCAGTCGACAGCGCCGCCGCCAGGCCGCCGGCCGCCACCAGTCCCGAAATGAAATACGGCAGGCCGGCGATCTCCGGTGTCGCCAGCACGATGATGTCGCCGTCGAGTGCGATCTCGCCGAGCTGCACCACGCTGTCGTGGTTGAGGTCGGTAATGCTGACCAGCGGATTGACCTTGTCGATGTTGGCCCAGTAATAGACCCAGTCGGGCAGATGCGAATAGGTGCTGCCGACCAGCGAGGTATAGATGTCGTACTTCACCAGGATCGCCAGCGCCGGCACCGTGATGTAGATCAGCATGATGAAGAACAGCGTCCAGAACACCGACTTGCGCGCTTCGTGCACCGAGGGCGTGGTGTAGTAGCGCATCAGGATGTGCGGCAACGCAGCAGTGCCGACCATCAGACAAAACACCAGCGCCAGGAAGTTATTGCGTTTGATGTTGGCTGCGTCCTCGTCCTTGCCGGGGAAGGGTTCGGTCTGCGACACCGACGGTTGCGCGCGCGCAATGTTGTAGGCTTTGGCGTCGCTCCATTTGCGCTCGGCTTCCTCGGCGCTCTTGGGGTAGGCCGTCAGCGCGCGGCTGGCGCTCTTGATGTCGGCCAGCGAGGCGTGGCTGTTGCGTTTGACTTCTTCGATGTGATGCTGGGCATCGATGCGGCCTTCTTCCCATGAACGCGGCAGATTGCGCAGCTTCTTTTCGTAGTCGTCGGCGCGCGCCTGGAAGATCGCACTGACTTCCTTTTCCTTGGGGTCGTCGGCGATGCGTTTCTCGGCCGCGTTCAGTTTCGGCAGCACCGATCCGTAGGCCACCTGCGGCACCGGCACGCTGGTGTGCTTGGCCGACAACCAGATCACCGGAATCAGGTAGGCGAACAGGATGATGATGTATTGCGCCACCTGGGTCCAGGTGATCGCGCGCATGCCGCCGAGGAAGGAGCACACCAGGATGCTGGCCAGTCCGAGGAAGATGCCGATAGAAAAATCGATGCCGGTAAAGCGCGAGGTGATCAGGCCGACGCCGTAGATCTGCGCCACCACATACGTGAACGAAATGATGATGGTGGCGATCACCGCGAGGATGCGCACCAGGTTGCCGCTGTAACGCCCGGGATAGCGTTCCGCCAGGAAGTCGGGAATCGTGTATTGGCCGAACTTGCGCAAGTAAGGTGCGATCAGCAGCGCCACCAGGCAATAGCCGCCAGTCCAGCCCATGATATAGGCGAGGCCGTCGAAGCCCTGCAGGTAGAGACCGCCGGCCAGGCTGATGAAGGTCGCCGCCGAGATCCAGTCGGCCGCCGTCGCCATGCCGTTGAACAGTGCCGGCACGCGTCGTCCGGCGACGTAATATTCCGGCACGTCGGAAGTGCGGCTGACCACGCCGATGCCGGCGTACAGCGCGATCGTCACGAACATGAACAGGTAACCGATCCAGGCGCGCGGCATGCCTTCGTGCTCGAGCACCGCCAACACCAGCAGGAACAGGATGAAGCCGACCGTGTACCACGCGTAGTAGCGGGTCAGCCGCCAGAAAAAACTCTTGTCACTCTCCATGCGTGTGCTCGCCGGTTTGTTGTAGTTGTCGTTCCGCGCGGCCCATCCGGATCGTATAGACCACCACGATCGCCAAGTAGACCAGCATGATGCCCTGCGCCGCCATGTAGAACGAGAGCGGCCAGCCGAACAGGTTGACGCGGTCCAGTTCGCGCGCGAAGAACACCGCGACGAAGGTGACCACGAACCACAGGGCCAGCAACGCCATGGTCAGGCGCCGCGTGTTGTCCCAGAAATTGGATGCAGTTTTGTTTTCCATGTCAGCCAATGTCGTCCATGTAGGTCTGGCGCGGCGTCATGCGCAGCGTCACGCGGAACAGGCAGCCCGGCGCTTTCGGGTCGGTGCTGCGCGGGTTGTTGGAAATGTCGACGGTCGCGTCATGCTGCTGCGCGATCTCGCGCACGATGGCCAGGCCCAGGCCGCTGCCCGCAGTATGGGTGCCGAGGATGCGATAGAAGCGTTCGAATACGTGGCCGCGTTCGGTTGGTGCGATGCCGGGACCGGTGTCTTCCACCTCGAGGAACGCCTGTCCGGACTCTTCGTCGGCGCGTGCACGCACTGTAACGCTGCCGAGCGCTGGCGTGTAATGCAGGGCATTGTCGAGCAGGTTGCTGAGCAGCTCGCGCAGCATGATCGGATTGCCCGAAATCATGATGGGATGGCCGGGCTGTTCGAAGCCGAGATCGATGCGTTGCGTAAACGACATCGGCACCCAGTCCTGCACGACGTTGCGCGCCAGTTCAGACAATTCGATCGGCTCGAACGGCGCGGTCGCCGGCGTCTGGTTTTCGGCGCGCGCCAGCGACAGCAATTGATTGACCAGGCGCGTGGCCGATTCCGAACTCTTGGCCAGTTGCTCCAGCGAGCGATGGATATCGGCCTGGTCGGTCTGGCGCAGGGCCAGTTCGGATTGCATGCGCATGCCGGCCAGCGGGGTTTTCATCTGGTGCGCGGCGTCGGCGATGAAGCGTTTTTGCAGCGCGATGGTTTGCGATAGTCGCGCCAGCATGTCGTTGAGCGATCGCACCAGCGGCGAGATTTCTTCCGGCACCTGGCCGGAGTCGATCGGACTGAGATCGTCGGGACGGCGCGCACGGATGCGCTGCTGCAATTCCGACAGCGGCGACAGCCCGCGCGACAAGGCGAACCAGACCAGCGCCAGCGCCACCGGCAGGATCACGAACTGCGGCAGGATCACGCCCTTGATGATTTCATTGGCGAGCTGGGCGCGTTTCTCCAGGGTCTCGCCGACCTGCACCGTGGCCAGGCGCGGCTCCTTGGACGACGCGGCGCGTTGTTCCGAGGTGCGCCGCAGATCGACCTGGGTGTAGGCGATACGCACGTCGTTGCCGTGCAGGATGTCGTTGCGGAACTGCACCGCGCCAATGGTTTTGTCTTCGTCAAGCGGCGGCTGCGGCATGTCGCGATCGCCTTCGACGAATTCGCCGCGCGGGCCGGTGATCTGGAAATAAATGTTGTCGATGTCGTCGGCGCGCAGCAGGTCGCGCGCCGAGACCGGCAGTCGCGCTACCGTTTTGCCGTTGACTTCCGAGACTTGCTGGGCCAGCACAGTGACGCTGTCCTCCAGCGCGCGGTCGAACGGCTGGTTGGCGATCGACTGTGCGATCAGGTAGGTGATGGCGATGCTCATCGGCCACAGCAGCAGCAGCGGCGCCAGCATCCAGTCGAGGATTTCGCCGAACAGCGAGCGCTGGATGCGCTCTTCCGGTTGCGTCGCGATGACGGCGCGGCGCTTGCCTTTGGCGGGGGGCGTTGCCTGAGGATCGATCGGTCGGGCGTCAGGCATGGCTCAGGCCTGCGCGAGGGTGGATGGAGAAACGACGTGCTCAGGCGTTGCTGGCAACGCCGGCACTCGCGATGGACTCGGGCAGCTTTTCCAGGCAATAGCCGAGGCCGCGCACGGTGGCGATGCGGATGCCGCCGACTTCGATTTTCTTGCGCAGGCGATGGACATAGACTTCGATCGCATTATTGCTGACTTCCTCGCCCCATTCGCATAGATGATCCACCAGCTGTTCCTTGGAAACCAGCCGCCCGGTACGCTGCAATAATACTTCGAGCAGCCCCAGTTCGCGTGCGGAAAGATCAAGCATTTGCTCGCCGATATAGGCAATCCGGCCGACCTGGTCATAACTGAGCGAGCCGTGGCGGATGACGGTCGGACCGCCGCCGGCGCCGCGGCGGGTCAGGGCGCGCACGCGCGCTTCCAGTTCGGACAGGGCAAACGGCTTGGCCATGTAATCGTCGGCGCCCAGGTCGAGGCCTTGCACGCGCTGCTCCACCGAGTCGGCGGCGGTGAGGATCAATACCGGCAAGCGCGAGTTGCGCGCACGCAGGCGGCGCAGCACTTCCAGGCCGGACATCTTGGGCAGGCCGAGATCGAGGATCAGCAAGTCGAAATCCTGGGTCGACAGCGCGGAGTCGGCTTCGACGCCGTTCTTGACGCAATCGGCGGCGTAGCCGGAATGGCGCAGCGAACGCGTCAAACCGTCGGCCAGAACACTGTCATCTTCTGCAAGCAGGATACGCATGGTGGTGATCCGCGCAGGTGGCGGCCATTGTCTCGAGTTATTTTAGGAATTTTGCAATATTTTTCTGCATATTCTACTAAATCCGGGCCTATTGCAATGCATAATCAGGGCTGTTCTTGCGCTGGCGCAAAGAGGCACTATTTTTCTGTAAGCCCTTGATAAATCAGCTTAACGCCCGCATTTGGACTTACTGTTGGTATAATTTTCGAGTTGATTTTCTTGAAACTGCGATGAAGCGTCTGTTTGCCATTTTGCTGATCTGTTTGCTGCCTGTGCAAGTCTTTGCAGGGATGCTCACGTACAAGACCGCCATCGACTCGGTGGCGCTTGAACAGCAAGTGCAACAACAGGAGCAATTGCGCCAGGCATTGGAGTTTGCAACCGCAGCCGGTAGCGACGTCAGCGTCGACGATGATGCAGCTCAGCAGCAAGCAACGGCCGACGCCGCCAATGGCGACGACGACCTGTCGTATGCCGACACCGAAGATTTTTCCAGCCATGCCGGCGTGGGCGACGAAACCGTCCTCAATCCTGCCATGGCTTTTGTTTCCGACTCGGCCACACTCGCGCCTGCGTTACGCAGCGACGATGCGCGCCAACCGCCTTTCCTCCCTCTCGCCGGCCGTCCGCCGCGCGTTTAAGCCTTCCTTTGCCGTTCGCGGCAAGCACCGGTTTTCGTCCTTTGTGCGGCGATAGCTGATTGCGCGCGTTTTGCGTGGCAACCCGGCCATCCGCTGCATCCAGGCTGAACCGGCGCCACCACCAGTTTCAGTTGTTTACGGCCGATGCGACCGCCTTCGCATCACATTCCATCTCAGGAGATAGCATGAAAAAAGTATTTGTCGCGCTGATAGTGGCTGCGATGACCCTCTCGATCGGCGTCGCCAGCGTTGAGGCCAAGCGCCTCGGCGGCGGCGGTTCGATCGGCAAGCAGTCGTCGGGCGCCAGCCGCCAGGCGCAGAGCCCTATGCAGCAAAACCAGGCCGCAGCGGCCAAGCCGGCTGCGCCTGCCGCAGCTCCTGCAGCAGCAGCGCCGAAGCCTAGCCCATGGAAGGGCATCCTCGGCGGCGCCTTGCTGGGTCTCGGCCTCGGCGCACTGTTGTCGCATTTCGGCCTTGGCGGCGCCATGGCCAGCATGATCAGCACCATTCTGATGGTTGCCCTGCTGGCTTTCGCCGCCATGTTCATCTATCGCATGTTCCGTCGCAAATCGGAAGCCAACAGCAATAGCAATGAGCGTCCGGCCTATGCCGCCAACCAGGGCGACTTTAGCAACCAGACGCCGGCCATTGGCTCGCAACTTGAAGCCGAGCAACCGAAGGCGCTGCAAGGCAATACCTTCGGCAGCGGCGCTGCTGCTGTCGGCGGCGCTGGTGGCGCCGCGTTCGAGCCATCGTCCTATGGCGTTCCTGCAGATTTTGATACGGTCGGTTTTGTGCGCAATGCCAAGACTTACTTCATCCGTCTGCAAGCAGCCTGGGACAAGGGCGACGCCAACGACATCCGTGAATTCACGACACCGGAAATGTTCGGCGAACTGAAGATGCAGTTGACCGAGCGCGGTGCATCGGCCAACCATACCGATGTGGTGTCGCTGGACGCTGACATGCTGGGCGTCGAGACGGTCGGCAACGACTATCTGGCAAGCGTGAAATTCTTCGGCTTCATCAAGGAAGACCAGAACGCTTCGCCTACCCAGTTCAATGAAATCTGGAACCTGTCCAAGCCTGTCTCCGGCAACGGCGGCTGGGTATTGGCTGGCATTCAGCAACTGTCCTGATCGACGGTTGATCGGACTGGAAAGCCGCTCTTCGGAGCGGCTTTTTTTCGTCTGCAAAGTTGGCGTGAATTGACGTGACTGTCGACGTCCTCATCTCCTACGCCCGCATGCGCGCTTGTCCTATGTCGCTGCGGCTGCGACCGTCGCATGATGTTCGTTTAGTCCAACGATGCCAAGGAGAACACCATGCAACGACAAGCTTCCGCCGTCTGGAACGGCAGCCTGAAAGACGGCAAGGGCGCGCTGACCACCGAGAGCAAGACCTTGGACGCGACGCAGTATTCGTTTTCCACGCGCTTTGAAAACGGCGTCGGCACCAATCCCGAAGAACTGATCGCCGCCGCCCATGCAGGCTGCTTTTCGATGGACTTGTCCAGCCGTCTCGGCAAGGCTGGACTCGGCGTTGAGCGCATCGACACCAACGCCACGTTGACGCTGGAAAAAGTGGAAGACGGCTTTTCCATCACCACCATCGTGCTGGATGTGAAGGCGAAATTGCAGAATCCGGATCAGGCCAAGTTCGACGAAGCCGTCGATGCGGCAAAGAAGGGCTGTCCGGTGTCGAAGGTGTTGAAGGCCGACATCAGCGTGCGCGCCAGCCTGGTCTAAGGCTTACCGGCGAGGCGTGGGCGCAACAGCGGATTGCCGCTCTTGCGTCGGCTCTTCTTCCTGAGGAAAGTCTTGACGGTTGGCCGGGTCGGCCGCTTCGGTCCCGGCGATTGCTGCGCAATCGCAGGCTGCGGTCTTGGCGCCCCGATCTTCATTGGTACGCAAGGAATAACGCAAAGCCAGCGGCACGGCGACAATCGCCAGCGCCGCGGTCGTTGCGTCGAGCCAGTCCATGTTTATCCCGGGTTATCCCGATCCGAGCGGCGGATTTACGCCGGCTTCCAGATCGACACGTCGGTGGCGTTGATTTTCTTCGGCAGCAAGCCTGCGCCGAAGAAAGCGTCGGCGATACGTTGCTGTTCGCCGAGCGCATTTACTACCACCGTGCGCACGTCATAACTGCGCCGGCTGTTGGCCAGTTCGATGGTCGACGCGTCCAGGCCCCAGATGGGTGCCAGGAAAGCCGCGGCTTCCTTGGGATTCCGACGCACCCACAATCCCGTCTTCTTCAATTCGTCGAACACGATCGCCAGCACCTCCGGATGTGCTTCGGCGAACGGCGTCGACGCCAGGTAATAGCGCTGGTAGTCGGCGACGTTGCGACCGTCGGACAAGATGCGCACCTGCGTCTGTTTCTGCACGCCCGCGAGGAACGGGTCCCAGGTCACCCAGGCGTCCACGCTGCCGCGTTCGAACGCCGCGCGGCCGTCGGCCGGGCTCAGGTAGGCGGCATCGATGTCGCTGAATTTCAGGCCGGCTTTTTCGAGTGTGGCAATCAGCAGGTAATGCACGCCGGCGGCCTTGGTCACGGCGATTTTCTTGCGCTTGAGATCGGCGACGCTCCTGATCGGCGAATCGGCGCGCACGACGATCGCTTGCGCCGATGGCGACGGCGCCTCCTGCGCCACGTAGGTCAATTTCGCGCCGGCCGCCTGGGCGAACACCGGTACCGTATCGGCAACGTCGGCGCTGAGGTCGACGCCGCCGACGTTGAGCGCTTCCAGTAGCGGCAGGCCGCTGGAGAACTCATGCCAGCTGATCTTGACGTTGAGCGGCGCCAGCAGTTTTTCGAGCGTGCCGTTGGCCTTGAGCACGGTCAGCAGCGTCGAGGATTTTTGATAGCCGATGCGCGCCAGTACCGGCTTGCCGGCTTGCGCGACGGCGGGCAGGGCGAAGCTGCCGGCTGCGGCGGCGGAAGTCAATGTGGCGATGGCCTGGAGCAGGCGGCGGCGTTGCAATTGAGTGGTCATGGAGTGAAAAGGTCAGGTCGAAAAATGCTTAGTCGGATCGCGACGCCAGCACGTCGCGCCAGCGCAATTTGCGCGTCTCGATATGCTTGAGCAGGCTGTCGGAAAGCTTGCCCAGCGTGGCCAGGATGATGATGGCGGCCAGCACGATGTCGGGACGGCTGCTTTCGCGGCCGTCGGACAACAGGTAGCCGACGCCTTTGGTGGCGGCGATCAGTTCGGCGGCGACCAGGAACATCCAGGCCAGGCTGAGCCCGGTGCGCAATCCCGTGAACAGATTCGGCAAGGCCGCCGGCAGCAGGATGCGGCGAATCAGGTCGCGAGAGGAAAGACCATGGATTTCGCCGACTTCGAGCAGTTTGCGATCGACGTTGTGGATGCCGGCCACCAGGTTGATGTAGACCGGGAAGAAAGCGCCGATGGCGATCAGGACAATCTTGGGCGTCTCGTCGATGCCCAGCCACAAGAGCAGAAGGGGGATCCAGGCCAGGCTGGGAATCGCACGCAGCGCCTGGAACGACGGCTCCAGCAGCGACTCGGCGCGGCGATGCATGCCGACCAGGACGCCGAAGGCGATCGCCAGCAGCGCCCCGATGGAAAAGCCCGCTGCCACGCGCGCCACGCTGACGGCGATGTGGGCGAACAGGTCGCGCTTGGCCAGCGCGTAGATGGTCTGTGCAATCTCACTGGGCGGCGGCAGCAGGCGCGAAGGTATCAAGTCCAGTGCCGAACCGATTTCCAGTGCGCCCAAAAAAGCCATGGGCAGCAAGCCTCCCCATGGCCAATCGATGGCGTTCTTCGGCGCCCGCGCGATGTCCGTGGCGCGGTCTTCAGCATCGTGCAAAAAATCAGCCTGATGTGCTTCCAGCGACAACAGCGAATGCGATTCTTTCATGGCTTCATGCCTGGCGGATCAGGCCTTGCGAGTACGCAGGATCGATCAGCGCCGAGATGGTTTTGGACAGGTCGGTGCCGCTCTTGACCAGTTCCTCGTCGAGCAGGATGGGCGCAGCTGCGCGCAGCGCATCGATGTGTTCCTTGCCGATCTGTGGATTGGAAAAGTCGTTGCGCTTGAGTTGCAGTTGCGCTACCGGTAGCGACAGCTTGGCTTCTTCGGCGATCAGTTTGGCGGTCTCGTCCGGGTTCTTGATGATCCACAGGCGTGCACGTTCGTAGGCGCGGATCACGCGCTTGACCTCGTCCGGATATTTGGCGGCGAAGCTGTCGCTGACGTTGAGGAAACCGTAGGTGTTGAAATTGACGTTGCGATAGATCAGCCTGGAGCCGGCTTCCAGCTCGCTGGCCGCCAGGTGCGGATCGAGTCCGGCCCAGGCGTCGACACGCTTTTGTTCCAGTGCGATGCGACCGTCGGGATGTTGCAGGTGGAGGATTTCGACGTCGCTCTTGGAGAGACCGTTTTCATGCAGCGCACGCAGCAGGAACAGATAAGGATCGGTGCCCTTGGTGGCGGCGATTTTCTTGCCCTTGAGTTCCTTCACCGATTTGATGGTGGACTCTTTTTGCACCGCCAGCGCCGTCCATTCCGGTCGCGAAAACACATACACCGCCTTGGCCGGGTTGCCGTTGGCGCGCGCCAGCAGGGCGGCCAGGCCGGCAGTGCTGCCGAAGTCGACGCTGTCGCTGTTGAGGTACTCGAGCGCGCGATTGCTGCCCTGGCTCAGCACCCATTTCACCGAACAGCCGGAGGACTTCAGGTCTTCTTCCAGCCAGCCGAATTTCTTCAGCACCAGGCTGGGCGGCGAATAGGTTGCGTAGTCGAGGCGGATGGTCCTGGGCGCGTCGGCGGCGCGGCCGATCAGCGGCAAGCCCAGTGCGGCAGAGCCGAAGGTTGCTGCAGTGGCAGTGCTCAGCTGGAGGAAGTGGCGGCGTTGCATGATGTCCTTTTCTTGTTCGAGTCTGTCAGGCCGCCTCGTTGCAAACGAGGCCAGCCGGTCCCTGTCGGGATGACTCTACGGACGAAGTCCGGGGAAAAGAACGATTTTTTTCGCGCTTGCTTATGCGCTCAACGCATGCCGGGCCAGGAGGGAATCAGGGCAAAGGCGGGAAAAATCAGGGCAAATGCAACTCGAACTGGGCGCCGCCGTCGGGATGGTTGCCCAGCAATGCTTCGCCTTTCTTGTCGCCCTTTTGATGGGCGGCGGCGATGGCCTTGCACAAATCCATGCCGAGACCGGTGGACGGTTTGATTTCGTGCGTGCCGATGCCGGGGCCGTCGTCGCGGATACTGAAGACCACACCGTTGCCATCCTTGCGGCAGGCCAGTTCGATGTGGGACCGGGCGAAGCGGGTGGCGTTCTGCAACGCCGCCTCAAGCGCCAGGCCGACCAGGTTTTCATCGAAGAAGGCGATCAGCGGCATGCCTTCGCTGTTGATCGCGACCTCGAGGCCGGATTGACTGATGGTCAGGTGGCGCAGCAGGCCATCGAGGAAATCCTGCGGCGACAGCGCTTCGATCTGCGCCGTCAGTCCTTGCGAGGACGCTTTATACAGCGTCAGGAAGCCGATCAGCTTTTCCTGCAGCGTGAGGCAGGTCAGGTGTGCATGGCCGGCGCGTTCGTCGGGCGACTCGGCGGCAAGCACACGCAACTCACCCTCCAGCACACCGAGCGAATTCTTGATGTCGTGAACAATGATGGCGGCCAGTTTTGCGTCCATGGATCAGCTCTTCTGCGCAGCTTTGGCGACCGCGTCCCGCAGGAATTTGTGCATTTTGCTGACGCGGTCGTTACCCGGGATCAGACGGTCCAGCGTATTCAGGTAGCGGTTGACGCGCTTGACATATTCCTGGTTGATGCCGCGTTGGCTCATCCACAGCAGGTGCAACTGGGCGGCGGCCAACAGCACGCCGGTGTTTTCAGGCATGCTGTGCAACGCTTCTTCCAGTTTGGCCAGAGATTCGTCCGGCTTGGCGCTGCGCATCAGCGCATTGGCTTCGGCGATGATGCCCATGCATTGCTTGACGGCGCCGTCGACCAGTTCGTCGGTCATGCTTTCCTTGCCGCAATCGGCCAGGACCTTGCGGGCCAGCGCCAGCAGCGTCTTGTTTTCGTGGTCCGACTTCACGGCCTGGGAAATCAGCTGTGCACCTTCCTCGTCGCGACCGACCGAGAAAGCCGCCTTGGCCAGCGCCAGCGTGCCCATTTCGGACGGCGTACCTTCGGCGGCGTTGCGCGCCGCCTCGAACGCCATTTCGGCGGAAATCATGTCGCCCAGCTGGACATACGCCTGCGCCGACACGGCCGATTGCGTCGAGATGAACATCTTCGATTCGGCATAGCGCTTGGGCGCATTGGCCAGCAGCGCCAACGCCGCATTCCCGTCGCCGGTGTCGACGTGCACCTGCGCCAGCGTCAGCAGGTCGCTCGGCTGCGCGGTCAGCGAACCCTTGGTGTGCTTGAGTACTTTGTCGAACGCTGCCTTGGCTTGGTCCAGGTCGCCGACCCGATAGGCAGCGTCGCCGACCAGGCGGCTACGGCGCGCCGACGGAATGATTTCGGAAGAACGCGCGAGGGCGTCCAGCGCCTGTTGCTGATTGCCTTGCGCGTCTTCAATCTGCGCCAGCAAGTCGTAGGCTTCGATATATTGGGAATTCTGCGCCAGCACGGCTTGCACCAGCACCTTGGCATCGTTGTATTGGCCGGCCACGATATTGCAGCGTGCCATGCCAACCTTGGCCCATACCAGGTCGTCGCGCATGTCCAGCGCTTGCGCGTAGACCGCGCGCGCTTCTTCGATGCGGCGCAATTCGATCAGCAGGCTGCCCTTGGTCTTGAGGATATCGACGATCCACTTGGGCGCGACCTTCAGCACGTTGTCGCATTCGACGATGGCGCCGGCCTGGTCCTTGCGCTTGAGCTTCTCATTGATCGGCAGCAGCGCATTCTGTTTTTCGAGCAGGCGATCGATGCGGTCGGCCAGCTTGGATGCCGTCAATGGCTTGAGCATATAGGCGTCGGGCTGGAATTCAGCGGCGCTGGCGACCAGGTTGTAGCCGCTTTCAGCCGTGACCATGATGAACATGGTGGTGGGCGGCAACATGTGCTGGGTGCGAAAGAATTCCAGCAATTGCTGACCGTTGGTTTCCTTGTTCAGGTTGTAGTCGCACACGATGAGGTCGTAAGTGCTGCCGCCCTGGACGGCGCGAATCGCTTCGTCGGGCGTGCCGGCCTGGTCGACTTTGGTGATGCCGAGCTGGCCCAGATGCATGCGAATGTTTTGGCGCATCGCCGGCATGTCATCGATGATGAGCGAACGCAGGCTGGAGATGCGGCTGAAGGGGACCAGAGTCATAGGGGAAAGCGGAAAACTCGTAATATTACTAGCTAGAAATGTATATCAAATACGTCGAATATCCGTAATAAATCTGGGATATTCCTTGAAATCATCTGCATTATCGCCGAAAGACGCGACAGTCGTGGCCCCAAAGGCTGAAGCGACGCTGCGCAAGCATGAACCGTTGCGGCCGGGCCGCTATAATCGGAACTTGAGAATCGGCGGCATACTAACAGACTATCGAAAGATTTTTTTGTCCGTAGCCATGTTCCTTGCCCTGGCGCGTCATTTCGCCCTCCTTCCACTATTCCGGATTGCAACAGCAGAAAAAGGACTTGCACAAATAACTGTTTTTTTATACAGTATTGCTTAGTTGATCTCTGACTGATCCGAACGAACACTTTGTTGAAAGAACCTATGGACGATAAAAAATCCGCGAACAACTCTGAGAAGGGCAAAGCGCTGGCCGCAGCTCTTGCACAGATCGAGAAGCAATTCGGCAAAGGCTCGGTCATGCGCATGGAAGATGGCGCGGTCCTCGAGGAGATCCAGGTCGTCTCGACCGGTTCCCTCGGTCTGGACATCGCGCTGGGCGTCGGTGGCCTGCCGCGCGGCCGCGTGATCGAAATCTACGGCCCGGAATCCTCGGGTAAGACCACGCTGACGCTGCAAGCCATTGCTGAAATGCAAAAAATCGGCGGCACCTGCGCTTTCATTGATGCGGAACACGCTCTGGACGTGACTTATGCGCAGAAACTGGGCGTCAATCTGTCCGATCTGCTGATTTCCCAACCCGACACCGGCGAGCAAGCGCTGGAAATCACCGATGCGCTGGTGCGTTCCGGCGGCGTCGACCTGATCGTCATCGATTCGGTCGCCGCATTGACGCCGCGCGCCGAAATCGAAGGCGACATGGGCGACTCCCTGCCTGGCCTGCAAGCGCGCCTGATGTCGCAAGCGCTGCGCAAGCTGACCGGCAGCATCAACCGCACCAGCACTACCGTGATCTTCATCAATCAGATCCGCATGAAGATCGGCGTCATGTTCGGCAACCCCGAAACGACCACCGGCGGCAATGCGCTGAAGTTTTACGCCTCCGTGCGCCTGGATATTCGTCGCACCGGTTCGATCAAGTCCGGCGACGAAGTCATCGGCAGCGAAACCAAGGTCAAGGTCGTCAAGAACAAGGTGGCGCCGCCATTCCGCGAAGCCCACTTCGATATTCTTTATGGCGAAGGCACATCGCGCGAAGGTGAAATCCTCGATCTGGGCTCCGACGCCAAGATCGTGGAAAAGTCCGGCGCCTGGTACAGCTATAACGGCGAACGTATCGGCCAGGGCAAGGACAATGCACGCAATTTCCTGAAGGAACGTCCGGAACTGGCGCGCGAAATCGAAAACAAGGTGCGTGTTTCCCTGGGTGTTCCGGAGTTGGCTGCAAGTGGCGCCGGTGCTGCTCCTGCCGCTGCGCCGGCTGGCAAAGGTTCTGCAAAGAACGTAGCGGCCGAAGAATCCTGATGTCGTTGTACTTCGCTCGTGCCTTGTCGGTCGCAACGATCGCGACGGTGTGACCGATGCCCAGGCCGCAAATCAGCCTGAAGGCGCGAGCGCTCAAATATCTCTCTTCACGTGAGCATAGTCGTCTGGAACTTGCGCGTAAGCTAACCCCTTACGCGCAAGATGACGACGATATCGAAGCCTTGCTCAACTGGCTGCAAGAGTCCAAATTCCTTTCCCAAGAACGTTTTTCCGAATCGCTGGTGCATCGTCGCGCCGGACGTTATGGCAACAACCGCATCGTTTCCGAATTGAAAAGCCACGGCATCACCGGAGACGCGCTGGGAGAAGCCAAAATTGGCCTGACCCAGGGTGAAAACGAACGGGCGCGTGAAGTCTTGCGGCGCAAGTTCGATGAAGCGCCTGCTGATGGCGTGGCGCGCGCCAAGTGCATGCGCTTTCTGCAGCAGCGAGGTTTTTCGCATCGGGCAATTCAGGCTGCGGTCAAAACTGCCTGGAGCGATGACCACGACGATTTTGATTGACCGATCGGTCGATTAATCGTCATTTCCCTTCATCAGCCGCGCCACAGCCAAGGCTTTTGTCCGTGCGGCAATCCGTCAAAAATAGTCTCCATAAGCCCATCCTGCTGCCTAGGCGGGGCGAGCTGTGCTAAAATCTCCGGGTTTTTGCTGCGCCGCATGAACGGCTGTCATGGCAATCTTTGCGATGACGACGCGCAATGCGACAACGATTAATGTTGATCAAATGGCATTCTCTATGCCCAATGCACTGTCTGCACCTTCTACTAAGCAATCCGCCCGGCTGCATCAGCCACGCCTCTCCTCGTTCGGGGAACGCGCGCCAGCGCGGATTCTTGCCTTCATTCGCGCCGCGCGGTGTTGCCGCCAGCCGGATTTCAATCCAGTAAGTTTTATTTAATAGTGTCTTAAAGGGAAGCTCCCATGAAAATCCATGAGTATCAGGGCAAAGAAATCCTCCGCCAATTCGGCGTGACCGTTCCACGCGGCATTCCATGCCAATCCGTTGAAGATGCCGTCAAGGCAGCTGAAACGCTGGGCGGTCCGGTGTGGGTCGTCAAGGCGCAAATCCACGCGGGTGGCCGCGGCAAGGGCGGCGGCGTGAAAGTTGCCAAGTCCCTGGAGCAAGTCAAGGAATACGCCAACCAGATCCTCGGCATGCAGCTGATCACGCACCAAACTGGCCCTGAAGGCCAAAAAGTGCGTCGCCTGCTGATCGAAGAAGGCGCGGATATCAAGAAAGAACTGTACGTGTCGATGGTTACCGACCGCGTCAGCCAACGTGTGGTCCTGATGGCTTCCAGCGAAGGCGGCATGGACATCGAAGAAGTTGCTGAAAGCCACCCTGAACTGATCCATCAGATTGCTATCGATCCATCGACCGGCCTGACCGACGCCGACGCTGACAGCATCGCCACCAAGATCGGCGTTCCAGCCGCTTCCGTGGTCGACGCGCGCAAGCAATTGCAAGGTCTGTACAAGGCATATTGGGAAACCGATGCCTCGCTGGCCGAAATCAACCCGCTGATCCTGACCGGCGACGGCAAGGTCATCGCCTTGGATGCCAAGTTCAACTTCGATTCCAACGCCCTGTTCCGCCATCCGGAAATCGTCGCTTACCGCGATCTGGACGAAGAAGATCCAGCTGAAGTCGAAGCTTCCAAGTTCGACCTGGCTTACATTTCCCTCGACGGCAACATCGGCTGCCTGGTCAACGGCGCCGGTCTGGCCATGGCCACCATGGACACCATCAAGCTGTTCGGCGGCGAGCCAGCCAACTTCCTGGACGTCGGCGGCGGCGCAACCACAGAGAAGGTTACCGAAGCATTCAAGATCATGCTGAAGAACCCGGAACTGAAAGCCATCCTGGTCAACATCTTCGGCGGCATCATGCGCTGTGACGTGATCGCCGAAGGCGTGATCGCTGCGTCCAAGGCCGTTTCCCTGAAAGTGCCGCTGGTCGTGCGCATGAAGGGCACCAACGAAGAAATCGGCAAGAAGCTGCTGGCCGACTCCGGCCTGCCGATCATCTCGGCAGACAGCATGGAAGAAGCTGCGCAAAAAGTTGTTGCTGCAGCCAACGGTAAATAATAGGACAAGGAATAGCTATGTCGATTCTGATCAATAAAGACACCAAAGTCATCACCCAAGGTATCACCGGCAAAACCGGTCAATTCCACACCCGCATGTGCCGCGATTACGCGAACGGCAAGAACGCCTTCGTTGCAGGCGTGAACCCGAAGAAGGCCGGCGAAGATTTCGAAGGCATTCCAATTTTCGCGAATGTGTCCGAAGCCAAGAAGGCCACCGGCGCAACCGTTTCGGTGATCTACGTGCCGCCAGCCGGCGCCGCCGCTGCGATCTGGGAAGCTGTCGAAGCCGACCTGGACCTGGCCATCTGTATCACTGAAGGCATTCCTGTCCGCGACATGCTGGAACTGAAAAACCGCATGGCCAAGGCCGGCAGCAAGACGCTGCTGCTGGGCCCTAACTGCCCAGGTCTGATCACACCGGACGAAATCAAGATCGGCATCATGCCGGGTCACATCCACAAAAAGGGCCGCATCGGCGTGGTTTCCCGTTCGGGCACACTGACTTACGAAGCCGTCGGCCAGCTGACAGCGCTGGGTCTGGGCCAATCGTCCGCAGTCGGTATCGGCGGCGACCCGATCAACGGTCTGAAGCACATCGACATCATGAAGGCCTTCAATGATGATCCTGACACCGACGCCGTCATCATGATCGGTGAAATCGGTGGTCCTGACGAAGCCAACGCTTCGTACTGGGTCAAGGAAAACATGAAGAAACCAGTCATCGGCTTCATCGCCGGCGTGACTGCGCCTCCAGGCAAGCGCATGGGCCACGCCGGCGCGCTGATCTCCGGTGGCGCCGATACGGCTGAAGCCAAGCTGGCGATCATGGAAGAATGCGGCATCAAGGCAACTCGCAATCCTTCGGAAATGGCGCGTCTGCTGAAATCGGTTCTGTAATTCATTTGCCGTACTGGCAAGCGAACGGCAGGCTGGATTGATTTGTCGACGTTGTTGCGATCGTTGCAAACTCGGCAGAACTTCCCGGCCTGACCGGTGACATACCAATATGGGGAGCTCCGGCTCCCCATATTGCTTTAGTGTTCACGAATATTTTGGGGGTTGTATGGAATTTTTAGCGGAATTGAACTGGCTCGCAGTCGGCCAGATCATCCTCATCGATATTTTGCTCGGTGGCGACAACGCCATCGTGATCGCGCTCGCCTGTCGCAACCTGCCGGACAACCTGCGCTTGCGCGGCATCCTGTGGGGCACCTTCGGCGCCATCGCCATCCGCATCGTGCTGATTGCCTTCGCGGTGACCTTGCTGCAAATGCCGTTCATCAAACTGGTCGGCGGCGTGCTGCTGTTCTGGATCGGCACCAAGCTGCTCAGCGACGACGATGGCCATGGCGAAATCAGCGGCAGCGACAAGCTGCTGTCGGCGATCAAGACCATCGTCGTCGCCGACCTGGTGATGAGCCTGGACAACGTCATCGCCATCGCCAGCGCCGCCGAACAGGCGGCCGGAGAGCATCAGTTGCTGCTGGTGATTTTCGGCATCCTGGTCAGCATTCCGATCATCGTCTGGGGCAGCACGCTGGTGCTCAAGCTGATGGAAAAAGTACCGCTGATCATCACGCTGGGCGCGGCCTTGCTGGGATACCTCGCGGGCGGCATGATCATCTCCGACGTGGCGATCAAGGGCTGGGTGCAGACCTATCTGCCGCACCATGAGTTTGTGGTGCCGGGCATGCAATTGCATCTGAGCCTGCCGGGCGTGGTCGGCGCCATCGGCGTCGTGATCGTCGGCAACTGGCTGGCGCGCAGGGGGCAAAAGCAGGCGGCATAAAGAAAGGTGTAAAGCGGCCGGGCGAGGCCGGGTGATGAATCCCGTCTCGTCCGTGCGGTTATAAAGATGTTCACAAATTCGCCGTGGGCGAATATGATCCATGCGGGGAGTTTGGCGTTGCCCGAGAGAAAACGGCGGCCGTGGACAGATGGCCAGGCAACGCTCCCGAAAATTCGATTTTTTGTAATAGGAAAACAATATGCAAGCGAAGCGGTCTGCACGTTACACACCCACCGGTTTCACCCTGATTGAATTGATGATCGTCATCGCCATTGTGGGTGTACTGGCGATGGTGGCGATTCCGCAATACCGGGATTATTTGGTTCGTACCAAAGTGGCGGAGGGATTGAATCTGGCGACGCCGGCGAAAATGGCCGTGGCGGAGACGATCAATTCGAGAGGCAGCACCAATTTTGCAGCCGCAAATACGGGTTTCAACTTTACTGCGGCGGCAACGGATGCAACATCTACCGTTCGCAATATCACTATTTCGGATGCCGTCAACGGGACCGGTGGCGGCGTGATTACGATCACGTTTGGACGAATCGGTGGTGAAGGCGAGGGGAAGACTTTGGTGCTGACGCCGGACGCAACCGCCAACGCAATCAACTGGGTATGCCGCGCGGCGCCTGCAAACGCCTCCAGCACGACGCCTGCTCCGGAAAATGCGGGGACTTTGCCGTCCAAGTATGCTCCGGAAAACTGCCGTAGCTAAACTGTCAATGAATAAAAAAGCGTGCACTCAGCACGCTTTTTTTACGTCCGCAGCAAACGCCTCAAGCCTGCGACCACGACCCCGATTTCCCGCCATGCTTTTCCTGCACGCGAATATCCGACATCACCATGCCGCGATCGATTGCCTTGGACATGTCGTAAATCGTCAGCAGCCCGACCTGCACCGCCGTCAGCGCTTCCATCTCCACGCCGGTCTTGCCATTGGTTTCAACGCGCACGGTACAGCTGATGCGCGACTGCGCTGCATCGACGGAAAACTCCACCGACACATGCGTCAGCGCCAGCGGATGGCACAACGGGATCAGGTCGCTGGTGCGCTTGGACGCCATGATGGCGGCGATGCGGGCGATGCCGAGGACGTCGCCTTTTTTTGCGGTGCCGGACTGGATCACGGCCAGCGTTTCGGGCTTCATGGAAATGACGCCGCTGGCGACGGCGACGCGATGCGTGTCCTGCTTGGCGCCGACGTCGACCATGTGCGCTTGCCCCCCCTGATCGAAATGGGTCAGGCCCTGGTTGGCGTCGGCCGGTGAATGTGCGGTTTTGGAATCGGTCATGGCGGCGGAATGTGAAAGTCGGTCGTTACTGCGGGTATCATAGCAGGCATTGAACGAGCCCTTCACGCTCCACGCCACCCCATCTCTTACCCAGTGCCCGTCTATGCGTCAGTCCGTATCTTCTGAACAAGCACATCGTCGTAGTTCGCTGTTGCGTCCAGCCTTGCGCTCCCTGTTCGTCGCGCTTGCGCTGACTGCCGCGACACTGCCGCTGGCCGTCGCACCGACCACAGGTGTAGCGCAGACTTTGCCGACGCTGGGAGACACCGAGCGCGAAGGATTGTCGCCGCTCGTGGAGCGCAAACTCGGTGAACAGATCATGCGCGACATCCGCCGCGATCCGGATTATCTCGATGACGGACCGGTGCTGGAATACCTCAACAACTTCGGGTCCAACCTGGTTTCCGTGCGCCCCGACGTGCGCGGCGAAGCCGGCTACGATTTCTTTTTCTTCGCGGTGCGCGATCCGGTGTTGAACGCCTTCGCCTTGCCGGGTGGTTTTATCGCCGTGCACTCGGGGTTGATGCTGGCGGCGCAGAGCGAATCCGAACTGGCGTCCGTGCTCGCGCATGAAATCGGCCACGTCGCGCAGCGTCACATCGCGCGCATGATCGGCCAGCAAAAGCAGAATTCCATGATTCAACTGGCCTCCATCGTGCTCGGTGCGCTGGCCGGGGTCTCGCGCGTGGGCGGCGACGCCGCCATGGCGACGATGATGGGCGGCACCGGCCTGGCGATGCAACGGCAACTCAATTTCAGCCGCGACGCCGAGCGTGAAGCCGATCGCGTCGGCTTGCAGATTCTGCGCGATGGCGGTTTCGACACCTCGGGCATGGTGGCGTTTTTCGGACGCCTGCAAAGCGCGTCGCGGGGCCTCGGCGATGCGGTGCCGCCGTATCTGCTGACGCACCCGTTGACCACCGAACGTATCGCCGACATCCAGGCGCGCATCCGCGACCAGCGCTACAAGCAGCGCGCCGACAATCCCGACTTCCAACTGATCCGCGCGCGCGTGCGTCTGCTGCAGAACAATACGTCGCAAGGCATCCGTGACGCCCAGGCGTATTTTGAATCGCAACTGCGCCAGAACACCAAGATGCAGATCATGGTGTCGAAGTACGGGCTGGCATACGCGGCTTACCTGCAACGTTCCTACGACAAGGCCGAAGGCTTGTTGCAGGAAGCGCGCGCGGCCGCGCAGCCGATGGTGCCGAGCATTCTCTTCACCAACCTCGACATCGACATCAAGCTGGCCAAAAAGCAAGGTGCGCAGGCGCTCAAGGAAGCCGACGCCGCGCGCAAGCAATTCCCGTTGTCGCGGGTGGTGGCGCATCAATACGCGGACGCATTGATCGAGGGACAGCGCAACGATGTCGCCGTCGCCTATTTGCGCGACCAGGCGCAACTGTATCGCCACGAAGTCGCGGTGCAAGATCTGCTCGCCAAGGCCTATGCGGCGCAGGGCAAGCAAGCGCTGCAGCATATGGCGCTGGCGGAATCCTATGTGCTGCAAGGCAGCTTGCCGGCGGCGCTGGAGCAGCTCGGCATCGCACGCAAGGCGCCGGATGCGACCTTCTACGATCAGGCCATGATCGACGCGCGTGAGCGTGATCTCAAGGAGCAGTGGAAAGAGGAGATGAAGGAAACCAAGGGGCGCGGCTAGTCGTCGCTACCCAAGGCCGGGTCAGGCAGTCGCGCGAGGGTGCGTGACAAAACCGAACTGTCCGCCCAGCTTGCCCGCACTGATTCGTTGCAGGGGAAGTTCGTTGCCGCCATGCGAGAAAACGAGTGCGGCTGCGTCATTCCCCTCCAGCCACACCATGATTTCCTCATCGCTGGCCGCCCGGCCGGCAACCGTCAGCGTCGCCAGCACGGCGGCGGAGTCGCGGTCGTCCAGCGCGGCAACGATGGCGCCCGATGCCAGCACCAGTTGACCTTCCCGCGTCAGCCAGGCTTGTGAAATCGCTTCCAGCGTGGCGCCGGTCTGGGTGATGAATCCGGCGACCGGATCGGTGCGCACGATATGCGGCGTCAGTTCCAGATCAACATAGACCCGCTGCGGTCCGTTCTGGAAATACCAGCGGCCTTCCTCATCGTGTGCGTAATTGCGATTGATGAAGCCGAGCAACGCGGGATGCGCGATCTTGTCGCCGGGAAGATCAAGATGCTGGGCGCGCTCATCACGCATGCGCCAGTGTCCGCGCGCATCCAGCTTCAGCCAGCCGAAGCAGTGCGGCACATTCGGCCACTTGGCCATCGCTTGCCTGACAATGTCATCCATTGCTTATTTACCTTCCAGAAAATGCAGCATGCGTTGCGGCAGCCAGCCCAGCTCGCCCGGCGGCGCGCCGGTAGGGAAGCCGACATGGCCGCCTTCTTCAGGATATTCCAGTTTGACGCAGGCGGCAGCGCTTTGAGGCAAATACTGCGGTGGCAGGAACGGATCGTTTTTGGCGTTGAGCACCAGTGTCGGTACAGTGATGTCGTGCAGGATGTGCTTGGCGCTGGCGCGGTCCCAGTAGTCTTCGGTATTGCGATAGCCGTGCAGCGGCGCGGTGACGATGTTGTCGAAGGTGTACAGGTCGCGCGCCTGCAGCAGCGCGTCGCGGCTGAACAGGCCGGGAAATTGATCCAGCTTCACCAGGCATTTCGGGCGCATGGTGCGCAGGAACACATGCGAATAAATCCGGTTGAAGCCATGCGCCAGCGCCGCGCCGCCGCCTGCCAGATCCAGTGGCGCCGAAACGGCGCACGCGGCATCGATGAACTCGGCCTGGTGCTGCGATTCGCCGAGCCAGCGCAGCAAGGCGTTGGCGCCGAGCGAGACGCCGGTGGCGTAGAACTTGCCCGCGCCGATGGCGGCGCGGTGTGTGACCAGGCGGCGCAATATCCAGTCGAGCTCGTCGCTGTCGCCGGAATGGTAGAAGCGCGGCGCCAGATTGATTTCACCCGAGCAGCCTCGGAAATGCGGCACCACGCCGGTCCAGCCACGCGCAACCACGGCCGCCATCAGGGCGCGGCAATAATGGCTGTCGGACGAACCTTCGAGGCCATGGAACAGCACTACCAGCGGTTGCCCCGGGCGACCATCGACGAAGTCGACATCGATGAAGTCGTCGTCGGGCGTATTCCAGCGCTCGCGCCGGAAGCGCACCGGCGGCTTGGCGATGAAGGTCGACGGGTAAATCGTTTGAAGGTTGCCGCCGGGAAGCCAGCGAGGCGCGATGTATTGCATGGATGGAGAGCGGTGGATGCGCCGCCGCTGGAGAGCGTCCAACACGGCCAGCGCGGGAAAATATCAGTGCAGCATGGTTTCTGCAATCGGTTCCGACGGCGCCGGTCCCGGCGCTACCGAGGCGTGGTGCGTGACGATGCGCCAGCCTTGCGCAGTCTTCATGTAGACATTGGTGGCGATGACGTGCACGTCCGGTTGGCTGTTGTCGGGATGATGGATGTCCTCGATCACGTTGTGAACGGCGGTGGTGATGGTGTGCGCCGCATGCAACTGGCGGGGCTGGATGTGCAGGCCGCCGCGCGCGAGGATTTCTTCCCAGCTGTTGCGGATGGCGACATGACCGACCAGGCGCGCTGCGCCGGGATGGATGCAGACGATTTCCTCGTCGTCGGCCCATAGCGCCATCAGCGCATCGAGGTCGGCGCGGGACAGCGCATCGTAATACGCTGCTTCGATTTCATCGGGTGAACCATGTAACATTTTCGCGCGCGGCATGTTTTCTCCAGGAGGAAAAAGCAAAGAGGACCAATCGTTTCCTGGTGGTCCTCTTCATCGGTCTTGCGGCTGCTTGGGCAGGTGATGATCTCCGGCCTCAATGCGCCTTGACGACGGTGCCCGGCTTGAGCTGGTATTGCGTGCCGCAGTACGGACATTTGGCGGCGCCGTGGTCGTCGAGCTCCAGGAACACGCGCGGGTGCGACGACCAGTGCGGCATGTTCGGGTTAGGGCAGTGGGCCGGCAGGTCTTTGCCGTCGAGTTGGACTGGCTGGGTTTGTTGGACTTGGCTCATGGTGTTTCTCCGTTGCGATAGGTATGTTTAAACCAGTGTCAGCCAATGCTGATATTGGGGCGCCTTGCCCGACACGACGTCGAAGAACAAGGTTTGCAGTTTTTCCGTGATCGGACCGCGGCCACCGTTGCCGATGGTGCGGTTGTCGAGTTCGCGGATAGGGGTGATTTCTGCGGCGGTGCCGGTAAAGAAGGCTTCGTCGCAGCAATACATTTCGTCGCGCGTGATGCGCTTTTCGATGACGTCGATGCCGAGGTCGCGCGCCATCGTCAGCACCGCGTCGCGGGTGATGCCGTCGAGGCAGGAGGCGAGGTCGGGCGTATAGAGTTTGCCGTTGCGAATGATAAAGACATTTTCGCCGGAGCCTTCCGATACATAGCCGTCGGTGTCCAGCAGCAGCGCTTCGTCGTAACCGTCGGCCAGCGCTTCCTGATTGGCCAGGATCGAGTTGATGTAGTAACCCGAAGCCTTGGCGCGCACCAGCGAGACGTTGACGTGATGGCGGCTGAAGGACGACGTCTTGACGCGGATGCCCTTGGTGATGCCGTCCTCGCCGAGGTAGGCGCCCCATGGCCAGGCGGCGATGGCGACGTGGATCTTGTTGCCCTTGGCCGAGACGCCGAGCTTCTCCGAACCGATCCAGATCAGCGGGCGGATGTAGCAGGATTCGAGTTGGTTTTCGCGCACCACCTGGCATTGGGCTTCGAGAATGGCGGCTTGGTCGAACGGCACTTCCATCTGAAAAATCTTGGCCGAATTGAACAGGCGCTGGGTGTGTTCCTTCAACCGGAAGATCGCCGTGCCCTGCGGCGTCTTGTACGCCCGCACGCCCTCGAACACGCCCATACCGTAGTGCAGCGTATGAGTGAGCACGTGGATGGTCGCATCGCGCCAGTCGATCAAGGCGCCGTCTTTCCAGATTTTTCCGTCGCGGTCGTCCATGGACATGAGAGGTCTCCGATGGGATTCAAGAGGCAAAAACCACATTTTAACGGAACAAGCGCGTAAAAAGTTTCATCTGTAAAATGTTGGGACTGCGTAAAAATGCCGTATTGCAAGTTCATCGCATTCAATAAAAGCGGACCAGGGCAAGAATGAATAAGGAGACGGACGCCGGGGACAGTCGACCTGACCCGGCAGTCAATGTGGCAAATGCGGAAGCATCTGCGGATGCTGCTGCTGCGCTCGCGGCGCGGCGCATCGAAAAGGAAGCGTTTCAGGAGGGCTGGCGTGCGAGCGCTTCGACGATTCCGGCCGTGGCCGCCTGGGGCGTGGTCTCGGGCATGGCGATGGTCAAATCCGGCATGACCCTCTGGCAATCGCTGGCGATGACGCTGACGGTCTACGCGGGTTCCGCCCAGTTTGCCGTGCTGCCTTTGCTGGCCGCGCATACGCCGCTGATCGTGATCTTCCTGACGGCCATGATCGTCAACCTCCGTTTCGTCATCTTCTCCGCGGCCGTGGCGCCGCATTTCGCCCATCTCCCGTGGTACCGACGGGTCTGGTACGGCTACTTCAACGGCGACATCTCGATGGGATTCTTCCCGCGGCGCTTTCCGGCCCATACGGTGCATCAGCCGGCCGGGAAGATCGGTTTTTTCGAGGCGATCTGCTACCCGGGCTGGTTTGCCTGGCAGATCGGCGCGATCGTCGGCATCCTGCTGGCCAGCCAGATCCCGGAAAGCTGGAACATCGGCTTCGCCGGTACGCTGGCGCTGATCGCCATCACCATCCCGATGATCACCAACCGTGCGGCGCTGGCGGGGGTGGTGGTCTCCGGCGCGGTGGCGGTGGCCGCCATCAGCCTGCCTTACCGGCTCGGGCTGTTGCTGGCGGTGGTGATCGGCATGGCGGCGGCGATGGTGGCCGACAAATTCATCGACAAGGAAAAAGAATGAACGCCTTCGACGTTTGGGTTTCTATAGTCTTGTTGGTTGTGTCGACATTGATCACGCGCAGCGGGTTTTTCCTGTTCGGCCATGCGGTCAAGTTGCCGCCCAAGCTGCAGCATGCGCTCGGTTACGCGCCGGCGGCGGCGATGGCGGCGATCATCTTGCCGGACTTGGTGACGACGAATGGCGCGATTGATATCAACTGGGCCAATCCAAAATTGCTGGCGGGCATCGGCGGCAGCGTGTTTTTCTTGGTGACACGACATCTGTTGGGAACGATTGTTGCCGGAATGGCACTATTCACCGTGCTTCGCCTGACGCTGTAGCCCTTTCCGGGAGGCCTTGCCCGCTCGCCGGGCCGATTACTGCGGGAATGCAGCATTCCTGTCTGAAAACCATGCTGGGAGCAGGGCGGGTAGAGTAAAATAACGCCTTTTTGCCCCACCTTAGATTCCGCGAAAAATGAAATTCAACCGACTCAGCGACCTCATCTCCGCCAACCAACTGCAAGGCAAGCGCGTCTTCATTCGCGCCGATCTGAACGTACCGCAGGATGATGCCGGCAATATCACCGAAGATACGCGCATCCGCGCTTCGGTGCCGGCGATCCGCCAGGCGCGCGACGCCGGTGCGGCAGTGATGGTGACTTCGCACCTGGGCCGTCCGGTCGAGGGCGAGTTCAAGCCGGAAGATTCGCTGGCGCCGGTCGCCAAGCGTCTGTCGGAACTGCTGGGCGCAGAAGTCAAACTGGTCTCGAACTGGACCGAAGGCGTCGATGTCGCGCCCGGCCAGGTCGTGCTGCTGGAAAACTGCCGCCTCAACAAGGGCGAAAAGAAGAACAGCGACGAGCTGGCGCAAAAGATCGCCAAGCTGTGCGACGTTTACGTCAACGACGCTTTCGGCACTGCGCACCGCGCTGAAGCCACCACCTACGGTGTCGCCAAATTTGCCCCGGTGGCTTGCGCCGGTCCGCTGCTGGCAGCTGAACTGGATGCGCTGGGCAAGGCGCTGAACCAGCCGGCGCGTCCGCTGGTGGCGATCGTCGCCGGCTCGAAAGTCTCCAGCAAATTGACTATCCTGAAAGCACTGGCCGACAAGGTCGACAACCTGATCGTCGGCGGCGGCATCGCCAACACCTTCATGCTGGCGTCCGGCCTGAAGATTGGCAAGTCACTGGCCGAAGCCGATCTGGTCGACGAAGCCAAGGCCATCATCGACATGATGGCCAAACGCGGCGCATCGGTGCCGATTCCGGTCGACGTGGTGTGCGGCAAGGAGTTTTCGCCGACTGCAGTTGCGACCGTCAAGGACGCCAGGGATGTGGCCGACGACGACATGATTTTCGACATCGGCCCGAAGACCGCAGCAACGCTGGCGGCGCAACTGGCCAAGGCCGGCACCATCGTCTGGAACGGTCCGGTCGGCGTGTTTGAATTCGACCAGTTCGGTGGCGGCACCAAGGCATTGGCGCAGGCGATTGCGGACTCGGACGGCTTTTCGATTGCGGGCGGCGGCGACACGCTGGCGGCGATTGCCAAATACGGCATTACCGACAAGGTCGGCTATATTTCGACTGGCGGCGGCGCTTTCCTCGAGTTCCTGGAAGGCAAGACATTGCCGGCCGTGGAAATCCTGATGCAGCGCGCGCAATAGAAACGACGAAAAACAACGAGACACCGAGCTTTACCACCACGTCAGAGAAAGATTTTCATGCAAAGAGCCACCAAGATTGTTGCCACCATCGGCCCCGCTTCCAGCGACAGAGACACGCTGACGCGCATGATCAAAGCGGGCGTTAACGTGGTGCGCTTGAACTTCTCCCACGGCAAGGCGCAGGACCATATCGATCGCGCCACGCTGGTGCGCGAAGTGGCTGACGCCTGTGGCGTCAAGGTCGCGATCATGGCCGACCTGCAAGGTCCGAAGATCCGCGTCGGCAAGTTCGAAAACGGCAAGATCAATCTCGAGAACGGCGACAAGTTCATCCTCGACGCCGACTGCACCATGGGCAACCAGGAACGCGTCGGCCTCGACTACAAGGCGTTGCCGCGCGACCTCAAGGGCGACGACGTGCTGCTGCTCAACGATGGCCTGATCGTGCTGGTGGTCGAGCGCGTCATGGGCAATGAGATCCACACCGTCGTCAAGATCGGCGGCGAGCTGTCCAACAACAAAGGCATCAACCGCCAGGGCGGCGGTTTGTCGGCACCGGCGCTGACGGCCAAGGACATGGATGACATCAAGACGGCGATGAGCTTCCAGGCCGACTATGTCGCGGTGTCCTTCCCCAAGAACGCCACCGATATGGAAATGGCGCGTCAGCTCGGCAACGTCGCCGGCGAACCGTTCGGCCACAAGCCGCTGATGATCGCCAAGATCGAACGCGCTGAAGCGATTCCGCTGCTGCAAGAAATCCTCGACGCCTCCGACGGCATCATGGTGGCGCGCGGCGACCTCGCCGTGGAAGTCGGCAATGCCGCCGTGCCGGGCCTGCAAAAGCGCATGATCAAGATGGCGCGCGCCTCCAACAAGCTGACCATCACCGCCACGCAGATGATGGAGTCGATGATCGTCAACGCCGTGCCGACGCGCGCGGAAGTATCCGACGTCGCCAACGCCGTGCTGGACGGCACCGACGCCGTGATGACCTCGGCCGAGACTGCATCGGGCAAGTATCCGGTGGAAACCGTCGAAGCCATGTCGGCCATCTGCCTGGCGGCCGAAAAATCCGAAGACTGCAAGCTCGACGCCGATTTTTTGAACCTGCAATTCACCCGCGTCGACCAGTCGATCGCCTACGGCGCGCTGTTCACCGCGCATCACCTGCGCGTGAAGGCGATTGCGGCGCTGACCGAGTCCGGTTCCACCGCCTTGTGGATGAGCCGCCACAACATCGATGTACCGATTTTTGCCATTACCCCGAATGTCGCGACGCGCCAGAAGGCCGCGCTGTTCCGCAATGTGCGCACGTTTGAACTGGCGCAGTCCACCGACACCGAAGTGGTGTTGAAGGCTGTGCAGGACTTGCTGCTGGCGCAAGGCGTCGTGCAAAAGGGTGATTTGATCGTCGTGACCTGGGGCGAGCCGATTGGACAAGTCGGCGGCACCAATGCCCTGAAGATTCTCAGGGTCGGCGAGTACTGATTTTTATCGTTCTGGAGTTCTATCATGCCTCTCGTATCCATGCGTCAATTGCTGGACCACGCCGCCGAAAACGGCTACGGTCTGCCAGCCTTCAACGTCAACAATCTGGAGCAAGTCACTGCGATCATGCAGGCTGCCGACGAAGTTGGCGCGCCAGTCATCATGCAAGCCTCCGCCGGTGCACGCAAATATGCCGGTGAAGCCTTCCTGCGCCACCTGATCGAAGCCGCGGTCGAAGCTTATCCGCACATCCCGGTCGTCATGCACCAGGACCATGGCCAATCGCCGGCAGTCTGCATGGCCGCGATCAAGTCGGGCTTCACGTCGGTGATGATGGACGGTTCGCTGATGGAAGACGGCAAGTCCGTCGCCAGCTACGAATACAACGTCGAAGTCTCGCGCAAGGTGGTCGAGTTCTCGCACGCCATCGGCGTTACAGTGGAAGCCGAACTGGGCGTACTCGGTTCGCTGGAAACCATGATGGGCGACAAGGAAGACGGCCACGGCGCCGACGGCAAGATGACGCGCGAACAGTTGCTGACCGACGTCGGCCAGGCTGCCGACTTCGTCAAGCAGACCCAATGCGACGCGCTGGCCATCGCCATCGGTACTTCGCACGGCGCGTACAAGTTCTCGCGCAAGCCGACCGGCGACATTCTCGCCATCGACCGCATCAAGGAAATCCACGCGCGCATTCCGAACACTCATCTGGTGATGCACGGTTCGTCATCGGTTCCGCAAGAACTGCTGGCTGAAATCCGCGAGTTCGGCGGCGACATGAAGGAAACCTACGGCGTGCCGGTCGAAGAGATTCAAGAAGGCATCAAGCACGGCGTGCGCAAGATCAACATCGACACCGACATTCGCCTGGCGATGACCGGCGCGATCCGCCGCTACCTGATGGAAAATCCGGGCAAGTTCGATCCACGCGATTACCTCAAGCCGGCACGCGAAGCCGCCAAGCTGGTGTGCAAGGCGCGCTACCTGTCGTTCGGTTGCGAAGGCCAGGCCGGCAAGATCAAGGCAGTCCCGCTGGAAAAGATTGCAGAGAAATACAAGAAGGGCGAGCTCTCCCAGATCGTGCAATAAGACGACTGTCGAGCGAACCAAGCGACCGGGACTGGCAACAGCAGTCCCGGTTTTTTGACTTTAAAGGTGGGCAGAAAAACGGCGGTTTCGCCGTTCCAGGGTGATCCCGTCCCTGACCTTTCAACCCACGGAATGACCGGAATCAACATGACCAGCCTCTACAAAACTTCCATCACTTCACTTCCCCTGCTGGGCAACGGCAAGGTGCGCGACAACTATGCCGTCGGCGACGACAAATTGCTGATCGTGACGACCGACCGCCTGTCCGCGTTCGACGTCATCATGAACGAACCGATCCCGGGCAAGGGCAAAGTGTTGAACCAGATGTCGGATTTCTGGTTCGAGAAGCTGGGTGATATCGTGCCGAATCACCTGACCGGCATTGCACCGGAAACCGTGGTCGCCGCCAACGAAGTCGAACAGGTGCGCGGTCGCGCCGTGGTCGCCAAGCGCTTGAAGCCGATCCTGGTGGAGGCGGTGGTGCGCGGCTACATCATCGGTTCCGGCTGGAAGGACTATCAAGACACCGGTTCGATTTGCGGCATCAAATTGCCGGAAGGCCTGCAACAAGCCGCCAAGCTGGCCGAGCCCATCTTCACCCCGGCCGCCAAGGCCGACCTCGGCGAGCATGATGAAAACATCAGCTTCGCCGACATGGAGCAACGCATCGGCAGCGAACTGGCCAACAAGATGCGCGACATCAGCATCAAGCTGTACAAGACCGCCGCCGACTACGCAGCCACGCGCGGCATCATCATCGCCGACACCAAGTTCGAATTCGGCCTCGACGACAACGGCGTGTTGCACCTGATGGACGAAGTGCTGACGGCCGACTCGTCGCGCTTCTGGCCTGCCGACAGCTACAAGGTGGGTATATCGCCGCCGTCGTTCGACAAGCAATTCGTGCGCGACTATCTGGAAACCGTCGACGGCTGGAAGAAGACGCCGCCGGCACCTGCCTTGCCTGCTGAAGTCATCGAAAAGACCGGCGCCAAGTACCGCGAAGCGCTGGAGCGCCTGACCGGCAACGCCCTGAAGGACTGATGATGAGCCAGAACAACGCACAAGCGCCGGTCGTCGGCGTGGTCATGGGATCTTCGTCCGACTGGGACGTGATGCAGCATGCCGTGGCCATCCTGAAGGAGTTCGGCATCCCGCACGAGGCGCAGGTCGTCTCTGCGCACCGCATGCCTGACCAGATGTTCGACTATGCCGAGAAAGCGCGTGAACGCGGCCTGCGCGCCATCATCGCCGGCGCCGGCGGCGCGGCGCATCTGCCGGGCATGATCGCCGCCAAGACCATCGTGCCGGTGCTCGGCGTGCCGGTACCGTCCAAGTATCTGCGCGGCGAAGACTCGCTGCTGTCCATCGTGCAAATGCCCAAGGGCATTCCGGTTGCGACTTACGCCATCGGCGAAGCCGGCGCCGCCAACGCGGCCTTGTCGGCCATCGCCATGCTGGCGACCACCGACGATGCGCTGGCTGCAAAGCTGGAAGCCTTCCGCGTCAAGCAGACGCAAGTTGCCCTGGATATGAAGTTCCCGTTATGAGTCAGAAGCAGTCCCCCTCGAACAATGACAATGTGTCCATCCCCACCACGACGCCGGCCACCTGGCTGGGCGTGATGGGCGGGGGCCAGCTTGGCCGCATGTTTGCCCACGCCGCGCAGACGATGGGTTTCAAGGTCGCCGTGCTGGAGCAGGAAGAAGACTGTCCGGCCGGGCAGGTTGCTGATCGTTTGATTCGTACTTCTTATACCGATCCAACAGGCTTGGAAGAACTCGCATCCCTATGCGGCGCAGTTACCACGGAATTTGAAAACGTATCGGCCGACAGCCTTGCCGCATTGGCTGCCAAGACCTACGTTGCCCCATCTGCATCCGGCGTATCGATTGCGCAGGACCGCATTGCCGAAAAACGTTTCTTCGTTGATTGCAGTGCGGCGTCCGGTGTGCAACCTGCGCCGCACAAGATCATCGCCAGCGAGGCCGATATCGATGCGATTCCGGTTGATTTGCTGCCGGGGATTCTGAAGACCGTGCGCATGGGATATGACGGCAAAGGCCAGGTGCGCGTGCGCAGCATCGCCGATGTGAAGACAGCATTCGCCGAGATGAAGGGCGTGACCTGCCTGCTGGAAAAAATGCTGCCGTTGGCGTACGAAGTGTCAGTGCTGGTGGCGCGCGGCGCCGATGGCGCTGCCGTGGTGTATCCGATTGCCGAGAACGTTCATCGGGATGGCATCCTGTTCACCACGACCGTGCCGTCGGAGCATGTCTCGAATGTCGTTGCCAGGAAGGCGCAGGAGGCGGCCTTGGCGATCATCGCCAAGCTCGACTATGTCGGCGTGCTGTGCATTGAATTTTTCGTCTTGACGGACGGCTCGCTGGTCGTCAACGAAATGGCGCCGCGTCCTCACAACAGCGGTCACTACACCATCGACGCCTGCATCACCAGCCAGTTCGAACAACAGGTGCGGGCGATGGCGCGTCTGCCGCTGGGCGACGTGCGCCAGCATTCTCCAGCGGTCATGCTGAACATCCTCGGCGATGTCTGGTATGAAGGCGAAAGCAGCAGCGGCAGCGACACGATGCGCGAGCCGGCATGGGACAAGATCCTGGCGCTGCCGGGTGCGCATCTGCATCTGTACGGCAAGGCGCAGGCGCGCCGCGCCCGCAAGATGGGGCACGTCACCTTCGTTGCGCCAACCATGCAGCAGGCGCAGGCGCAACTGGCTGCAGCTTGTTCCATTCTCGGCATCGCGCTGTAAGGATTTGGCAATGACGACGATCGATATGGATGCCGTGCGGCTCGCCGCGCGCAAGCTGGAGGCCGGCAAGCTGGTGGCATTCCCTACCGAGACGGTATACGGTCTCGGCGGCGACGCCGAGAATGCCGCGGCGATTGCCGACATCTATGCGGCCAAAGGTCGTCCCGCCAATCATCCCGTCATTGTCCACATCGCGCCTGAAGCGGATATTGCGTATTGGGCCGCTGAGGTGCCGCCGCAGGCGCGTGCATTGATCGCCGCATTCTGGCCGGGTCCGCTGACGCTGATCCTCAAGCGGGCGGCACACGTTCCGGCGGCAGCTTCCGGCGGCCAGGATTCGATCGGCGTGCGTTGCCCGTCGCATCCGGTCGCGCAGGCGCTGCTGCGTGAGTTCAAGGGTGGCAAGGGCGGTGTCGCCGGTCCCTCCGCCAACAAGTTCGGTCATGTGAGTCCGACCACGGCGCAACACGTGCGCGAAGAATTCAGCGAAGCCGGCAGCCTGCTCGATTACGTCCTGGATGGTGGACAGAGCGAAGTCGGCATTGAATCGACCATCGTTGATTTGTCGCGAGTGGAAACCCATGGCGCCGTCTTGCTGCGTCCCGGCCAGATCAGCGTGGACCAGATTGCTGCTGTGCTGGGTGTCGCGCCACGCGCGGCCGATGCGGCCGCGCCGCGCGCCTCAGGCACGCTCGATGCGCACTATGCGCCGCATACGCCGGTGGCCCAGATGGCGCCGGAACAACTGACCGGCGTGTTGCCGCAACTTGCTGCAGGTGGTTACAAAGTCGCATTGATTTATCGCACCGCCGCAATCCCTGTCGATGCTTCGATAGCCATGCCGATGGACGCCGACCACTACGCTCACGATCTGTATGCTGCGCTGCGGGATATGGATCACGAGGGCGCCGACGTGATCGTCGTGGAGTCATTGCCGCAGACTGCGGAATGGCAAGGCATCAATGATCGGCTACGCCGTGCGGCCTTCGATTCGACTGGAATTCTGTCGCGTTTATTGGCAACCTGACGTCCTTTTTCTCTCTTCCTCCGCATTGATTTTGGCAGGGAAATTATTTCCAGTTGCCAAAAAAATACACGTCTATACAAAGCGAATTAAAGCTGGCATAGTATCGCAAAAGAATAGCACGCACGTTCTTTTTGTCAGATGAGTGTAAGGCGGGAGGGCGGTCGTTCCCAATGTGCATTCAACAAGAACAGGCGACGAACAACGTGGCCGGCACTTCCGAACCATAGTCGGAATAATTTATAAAACAGGGCGCAGCCCTTCACATTTGGAGACGACACATGAAGCAACAATTTTCCCTTTTGCCAAAAATCGCTGCGCTGTCCATCGCCGCCGCTTTCGCTGCGCCGGCAATGGCGCAAACCGCCGGCAGCAACATCGTCAATCTGGGATGGTTCCATTTGGCTCCGCAGGATTCGAGCGAGACTTTGCGCGTCAATAGCCCGATCCAGACTACCCTGCCGGGCAGCGGCGCATCGGTCGGCAATGCGGACACATTGGGTATCGCTTTCACGCATTTTTTCACCGATAACTTCGCACTGACGACAGACGTCGGTATTCCGCCCACGTTCAAGCTGACTGGTACCGGAACGCTGGCAAGCGCAGGTGAATTAGGCAAGGCCAAGCAATGGAGTCCGGCGATCATCGCGAAATGGTACTTCGGCGACGGCAACAGCAAGTTCCGTCCGTTCGTTGGCGCTGGTGTGTCGTATGTTTGGTACTCGGATGTCGAGCTGACCAGTCAATTCCAGGGCGCATTGGCGAGCCGTTTTTCGGGTGGAGCGACTACTGCTGGAAGATCCACAGCGGATCTGAGCTCTTCCCTGGCACCGGTCCTGAATGTGGGTGCAACCTATAACTTCAATCAAAACTGGTCGCTGGGCTTCTCGGTCGCGTACATCCCGCTCAAAACCAACGCCGACATCACAACTACACTGCCAACCGGTACGCAATTCAAGTCGTCAACCAGCCTGACGCTGAATCCGATCGTGACCTTCTTGTCGGTCGGCTATAAGTTCTGATTTCCAGCATTTCGGGAAATAAAAAAGCGCCTTCGGGCGCTTTTTTATTTCGATAAGAAGTTTTCAGATTTCGTCAGTTTTCACGAAGCGACCGTCATGGAACACCAGTGCGGCTTGCGGCATCACTTCGCAATGTTCCACCTCGCCAACGAAAATGACATGATCCCCTTCGGGATAGCGGCTGCGGTTATGGCATTCGAACCAGGCCGAGACACCCTTGAGTACCGGCTGTCCTGTGCGCGACAAGGTATAGTCGACGCCGTCAAAGCGGTCCACTGATTTGCGTGAAAATTGTTCTGCCAGCGCAGCCTGTTCTGCCCCCAGAATATTGATCACGTAATGCGAATTGCCGGAAAAAACCGGCATGCTGCTGGCTTGTTCGGACAGGCTCCACAGCACCAGCGGCGGTGTCAGCGACACCGAATTGAACGAGCTCGCGGTCAGGCCCAGCAAGGTGCCGTCGGCCAGGCGTGTGGTGATGACGGTGACGCCGGTCGCGAACTGGGACAATGCCTTGCGGAAATGAGTTGCGTCGAAAGCACGCGTGGTGGCGCGCGGGGAGCGAGAATGCATCTAAGACCTGTGGAAACGGTTCTGACAAGTTGGACATTATGCCTAAAAAACGACACGACGTAACCCGAGCTACTGTTCAGGCAAGCCTGCGAGTTTTTATGAGTAACTTTTAAGTAAGTGAAATACTTGATTATTGATTTAGTTCTAAAAGCAAAAATACCTCTGCAGAGTCTGGTTGTCGGTGCACATTTCTTCCGACGGTAGTTTTTTGTTTGTCAGCAATGGTATAAACATAGCTATGCAAACAGGCACGGCAAAGCTTGTCGCAAGACCTATTTGAATCAATAAGCAGGAGCGATCGTGAGTACTTCAACTGAAACAGCAGTTCTCGGTGGTGGGTGTTTCTGGTGCCTGGAAGCGGTGTACCAGCAGCTCAAAGGCGTGCAGCATGTGGAGTCCGGCTATACCGGCGGCCACGTAGAGAATCCGACTTATGAACAGGTCTGCAATGGCGATACCGGCCACGCAGAGGTAGTGAAGCTGAGTTTTGATCCCGAGCTCATCAGTTTCCGGGAAATTCTGGAAGTTTTCTTCACCATCCACGACCCCACCACGTTGAATCGTCAGGGCAACGACGTTGGCACGCAGTATCGCTCCGTGATTTACTACCATTCACCGGTGCAGCAGGAGACGGCCAAGCACGTCATCGCTGAGATGGCGTTGGTATGGGACGCACCGCTCGTGACGGAACTGAGTCCGGTGGAAAAGTATTACAAAGCCGAGGACTATCACCAGAACTATTTTCAACAACATCCGTTCCAGGGATATTGTGCCTTTGTAGTGGCACCGAAGCTGGCAAAGTTCCGCCAGGTATTCGCAGAGAAGAGCAAAGGCGAATGAACCCCGACCGGGATCGGCCAACGGGACGCAACCAAAAAACAGCCGGCCATAGCGCCGGCTGTTTTTATTGGAACGACGCCCGCGTCATTTATTGCTGAGCGTCGTAGATATATCGGCGCGATTGCGGCAATGCCGCTGCAGGGCGATTCGCTTTGCCGCAGACGACCTGGTAGAGAGAGATCCAGTCCTTGTCAAATCCGTGCGAACTGCCGGCAAGATACACGCGCCAGATGCGGAAGCGTTTCTCGTCTGTCAGTTTCTTGATTTCTTCTGCGCGAGCTTCAAAGTTGTCAGCCCAGATGGCGCAGGTCCTGGCATAGTGACGGCGCAGGTTTTCAACGTCGAAAACTTCCAGGCCACCCTGTTGCATGGTCTTCAGCACCAGGCTGACATGCGGCAATTCGCCGGCGGGGAAGACATATTTGTCGACGAATTCACCGCCGCCATATGGGGATTCGCCATTTTCAATGTCCGTGCTCGTGATGCCGTGGTTCATCACCAGGCCATCATCTGCGAGCAGCGTGTTGATATGCGCAAAGTACATCGGCAAATTCTTCAGACCGACGTGTTCGAACATGCCGACGCTGGTGATGCGGTCAAAGGTGCCGGTGACGTCGCGATAATCCTGCAGCCGGATTTCAATGCGGTCGCTCAGACCGGCTTTTTCGACCCGCTCCTTGGCCAATGCATATTGGTTTTCGGAAAGAGTGACACCGACACACTGCGCGCCGAATTTCTGTGCTGCGCGCAGCACCAGCGCACCCCAGCCGCAGCCGATGTCGAGCAGCTTGTCGCCGGGACGCACCTTGATCTTGGTCAGGATGTGGTCGATCTTTTTGATCTGCGCCGTGGCGAGGTCTTCGTCGCCGTTCTCGAAGTAGGCGCAGGAATACACCATGTTTTCATCCAGGAAGAGTTTGTAAAACTCGTTCGAGACGTCGTAGTGGTAGCGAATTGCTTCGGCATCCTTCTCCTTGCTGTGGCGTACCGTGCGGACGATGCGCGACAGCTTGCCTTCAGCCTTCAGGGTTTTGGCGGCGAGCAGGTTGGCGACGTTGATGATGCTGGAGACGGGGCCATCAACGTCAATCTTGCCTTCGACGTAGGCTTCGCCCAGATTCGAGAGCGATGGGCGGAACAGATAGGGCAGCGCCGAAACGTGCGGCACGCGCAAGGTAACTTGCGGCGCGTTGTCGCTGAAGTCGAACTGACTGCCATTCCATAATTCAAGGCGTAACGGCAGTGCGGTTGCCTGACGTACGTTATCCACCCAAGCTGCTAGCTTCTTTTCCCAGAACACGATGCTTCCCTCCGTGCGAGTAATGATGCTGTAGCGCGGCCCTTTCCGATGGCGTCATCAATAAAGACGGGTTAGGGCTGCAGGCGCTGCCGGCTCCATGCCCCGTCTGCACCGCGCGTGTACACAATACGGTCATGCAGGCGTGACGGCCGGCCTTGCCAGAATTCGATTTTTTCCGGTATGACGCGGTAGCCGCCCCAATGCGCGGGGCGTACCGGCTGCGTACCGTGCTTTTGTTCTGCCGCGGCGAACTGCGTTTCCAGCGTTTCGCGCTGGTCAACGGGTGCGCTTTGTTCTGAAGCGATGGCGCCCAGTTGGCTGCGCAGCGGACGGCTTGAAAAATAAGCATCGCTTTCGGCGGCAGCGACCTGCTCTATCTTTCCTTCGATGCGGACTTGGCGTTCTAGTTCTACCCAATGGAACAATAAGGCGACATGAGGATGCTCTTCAATGTCGCGCCCCTTGCGACTATGATAATTGGTGAACCAGGTAAAGCCGCTTGCGTCGACCTGTTTGAGCAGCACGATACGCGAGGAGGGGCGGCCATCGGCACCGACAGTGGCTACACTCATGGCGTTGGGTTCAGGGATTTCCGCTTTTAAGGCCTCATCCAACCATGTTGAAAATTGAACAACAGGATCGGCGGCGACATCGTTTTCCGACAGGCTGGCGCGGCTGTAATCCTTGCGAAGATCTGCTATCGACATTCTTGTTTCTTCCTAAATGGGTACCGCAGGGGACCGCGCTAGAGTAGCGCGTTTTCATGAAACTTGCACAGGAGCGGCATCTTCCGCCTGCCTTGCAGGGCAGGCGGAAGAGCGCTTACAGGCCACGTCATTATGTGCGCGAACGTCGGCGCAGCCCATGACCTGAAGCAAAAACACAAGCAAAAAGGCCGATGCGCATGACACGCATCGGCCTTTTTTGGGGAAACAAGGATCAGTTGGACTTGATCGCTTCGACCTGGATTGCCAGCTTGATTTCCGGTGCAAATGGCGGCACGGCATAGTTGATGCCGAAGTCGGTACGGTTGAAGGTGGCCGATGCATCGGCGCCGCAGACTTCACGCTTGAGCATGGGGTGCTGGATGCAAGTGAACTTGTTGATCTTCAATTGCACCGGCTTGGTCACGCCATGCAAAGTCAGCTCGCCGTCGACGGCAACCGGCTTGTCGCCGTCGAACTTGATCGAGGTGCCCTTGTAAGTGGCGGTCGGGAATTTCTGCACGTCGAACACGTCGGCGCTCTTGACGTGGTCATTGAGCTTGGCGTGGCCGAAGTCGACCGACGACGCGTCAATGGTGATGTCCAGCGAGCCGGTCTTGGCGGCGCGATCCAGCGTCACGGTGCCGGAAGTCTTGGTGAACTTGCCGCGCCATACGGAAATGCCCATGTGATCGGCTTCAAAGCTTGGATAGGTGTGGCTTGGATCGATGGTGTAGGTGTCGGCGGCGAAGGCCGAGACCGATGTCACGGCCAGCAGGGAAATCAGGGCGAATTTCAGTTTCATGGTGAGTCCTTTTCAGTGAGCGGTAATAAGCAGTTGGTTGAGTCTCGAAACGCTTTGTGATGAGCAAGTCTTAAGGCGTGGTGACGACGTGGAACTTGATCGTCACTTCATCGGCAACCATGCCGGTGTCTTTCCATTCGCCTTCGCCGATGTTGAACGCCAGGCGCTTGATCGGCAGGGCGCCGTCAAACGTCTGGCCGCTGCCTTCTTTCTTGACCGTCAGTGGGAAATGCACGTCCGCAGTCTTGCCCTTGATGGTCAGCTTGCCGGCGACGTCATACTTGGTGCCAGCCGGTGCGCCTGCAGTCGGCTTGATCGCGCTGGCGACGAAAGTGGCCTTGGGGAATTGCGCGGCGTTGAACCATTCCTTCTTCAGCACTTCCTTGTTGTACTCGGCTTCACCCAGGTCGAAGCTGGTGATGTCAATGTCCACGCTGGCCTTGGCGGCGTCGGGTTTTGTGCTGTCGAAATCGATCTGCGCGACGAATTTCTTGAATTTCGCTTCAACCGGCACGTTGAGTTGTTTGAAGACGGCGCCGACCGTGCTTTTGGCGGCGTCGACCTTGAGCGGGGCCGCAACTGCGGCGGCGGAGGCAGCCAGGCCGATGATGGCGATGCTGCCGACCACGGTATGGATCAATGTAGTACGCAGAGTCATGAGGTTTCCTTGAGAAAGAGGATCAGGCTGGATCAGAGCAGAATCAGGGCAGGATACGTCTGAAAACACCGTCGCGATCAATGAACTGATGCTTCAGGGCGGCCGCCACATGCAGGCAAAAAGCGGCCAGCAAAGTCATGTTCAGCCAGTAGTGCACCAGCTTGAGCAGGGGTTTGAGTTCGGGATTCGGATCGATGATCACTGGTAGCGGCAGTACGCCGAGATAGACCACGGGGATACCGGCGGCAAGACTGTACAAATAGCCGGAAACCGGAATCGCGAAGATCAGGATGTAGAGTAAAAAATGCAGGGCGTGCGCGGCGCTTTGCTGCCAGCGCGGCATCTGCGCTGGATACGGCGGCGCCGCATGCGTCAGGCGCCAGAGCAAGCGCAAGCAAGCCAGGCCGAGTACGGTGACGCCCAGCCATTTATGCCAGGAAAAATATTTGAGCTTGGTCGGCGTCAGGCCGGGAATGTCGGTCATGGTCACGCCGAGCGCAAAGGCGGCGATGATCAGCAGAGCAATGAGCCAGTGCAACAGGACGGCGGGTTTTGTGTAGCGTTCCATGGCGATTGCTGGTGAGTATCAGGTTGTGCAACTGGTTGTATTGCATCGTGCGGGCATTGGCGCCGCCGCGTGCGGAGTCTGACCTTCCGCAGTCGGGACTTGCCAGCAGGCCAACTCGGCAGAATAAGGTGTTTTCATCGGCGGCAATAGATGGGCAAAATTGATTTCACTCATCCATTGGTGGCGTGAATGGGACTGATTGCCATGCGGTTGAGCAGATCGGGCGGCTTTGGTGTCGCCCGATCGCTGTAACGATCAGATCTTTTTGGCCAGTGCAATCGCTTCGCCGATGTAATTGGCCGGCGTCATCGCCAGCAAATGATCTTTGGCGCTTTGCGGAATGGCCAGGCCGTTGATGAAGTCGCGCAACGCCTCTTTGGAAATGCCTTTGCCGCGGGTCAGCTCCTTCAATTGCTCGTACGGATTTTCGATGCCGTAACGGCGCATTACGGTCTGCACCGGCTCGGCAAGCACTTCCCAAGTGGTGTCCAGGTCTGCCGCCAGGCGCGCCGGATTGACTTCCAGCTTGTTCAGGCCGCGCAGGCAGCTGTCATAGGCCAGCACCGCATAGCCGAACGCCACGCCGATGTTGCGCAGTACGGTGGAGTCGGTGAGGTCGCGCTGCCAGCGCGAGACCGGCAGTTTTTCCGACAGATGCTTGAGCACGGCGTTGGCCATGCCGAGGTTGCCTTCGGAATTCTCGAAATCGATCGGATTGACCTTGTGCGGCATGGTCGACGAGCCGATTTCGCCGGCCTTGGTGCGCTGTTTGAAGTAACCCAGCGAGATATAGCCCCAGACGTCGCGATTCAGGTCCAGCAGGATGGTGTTGGCGCGCGCCACGGCGTCGAACAGTTCCGCCATGTAGTCGTGCGGTTCGATCTGGATGGTGTACGGATTGAACACCAGGCCCAGGCGCTGTTCGATGACGTTCTTGGAGAACGCCGCCCAGTCGGTTTCCGGATAGGCGGACAGGTGGGCATTGTAGTTGCCGACCGCGCCGTTCATCTTGCCGAGGATCTCGACGGCGGCGATGCGTTTGACGGCGCGCTGCAGGCGAGCGACGACGTTGGCGATTTCCTTGCCGAGCGTGGTCGGGCTGGCCGGCTGGCCGTGGGTGCGCGACATCATCGGCACGGCGGCGTGTTCATGCGCCAGTTCGGTCAGTTTGTCGACCAGGCCTTGCAAGGCCGGCAACACGACCGTGTCGCGTGCGGACTTGAGCATCATGCCGTGCGAGGTATTGTTGATGTCTTCGGAGGTGCAGGCGAAATGGATGAATTCGGATGCGGCGACCAGTTCCGGCACGTCCTTTACCTTTTCCTTGAGCCAGTATTCGACAGCCTTGACGTCATGGTTGGTGACGGCTTCGATTTCCTTGATGCGGGCGGCGTCGGCTTCGGAGAAGTCGGCTGCCAGCTTGTCCAGCAATGCGGTGGCGTCAGCGGAAAACGGCTTGATTTCGGCAAAACCTGCAGCCGACAAAGCTTGCAGCCAGGCAATTTCCACTTTCACCCGATGATGCATGAAACCTGCTTCGGACAGGATGGGACGCAGCTTGTCGGTTTTGGCGGCGTAACGGCCGTCGAGCGGGGAGAGAGCGGAAAGTGCGGAAAGGGACATGATGATAGCGGATGAAAGAAGTACGTTGAAAATACGACACGCAAGCTTTGCGGAGCAAACCTGCTTTGACTCGCGATTCTACCATTGCCCGGGGACGTAACCCTTAACGTTGCAGCTTGTCCTCCGGACGTTCGTCTCGGGCGTTGAGGGTAAATACCCGATGCTATAATCGGGCCGGATTATTACAAGAAATGTTATGAAACTGATCGCCTCGCTGGTAAGCCCCTACGCTCGCAAAGTCCGCATTGTCATGGCGGAAAAGAAGATCGATTTCGAATTGGTGCTGGAAGACGTATGGAGTGAGACCACCACCATCCAGCAATTCAACCCGCTCGGCAAAGTGCCATGCCTGATGATGGACGATGGCGGCGCCATGTTCGACTCCCGCGTGATTGCCGAATACCTTGATATCCTGACTCCGGTGGGCAAGCTGATGCCGAGCAGCGGTCGCGAGCGCGCGGAAGTCAAATCTTGGGAGGCGCTGGCCGATGGACTGCTCGAAGCGGCCATTCTGGTTCGTCTCGAAAAGAAACGCCCGACGCGTCAGCAAAGTCCTGAATGGATCAAGCGGCAATGGAGCAAGGTCGAGGCAGGTTTGAAAGCGATGTCGGTCGGCCTGGGCGAAAAAAATTATTGCGTCGGCAATCATTACACGCTGGCGGACGTTGCCGTAGGCTGTGCATTGGGATGGCTGGAATTCCGATTCCCGGAAACCAAGTGGAAAGACAACTATCCGGAGTTGCTGCGTTTGTACGAGAAACTGTCCGAACGCCAGTCTTTCAAGGATACGTTCCCGCAGTAAGGGCGATGCGTCGCTGCACATTAGCGCGCATCCCGGCGACGATATAAAAAAAGCGCAACCGACCAGGGTTGCGCTTTTTTTATATCGTCGTCCGGAAGCCGGGCTTCCGGAACCGGATTTTCTCTTACTCCGCGATGATCTGCGTTTGCAGGTAGTTCTGGATGCCGATTTTGTCGATGATGTCGAGCTGGGTTTCGAGCCAGTCGATGTGTTCTTCGGTGTCGTCGAGGATCATCTGGAACAGTTCGCGCGAGACGTAGTCGCCATGCTGCTCGCAAGTGGCGATGCCTTCCTTGACGGTCTTGTGCGCAGCCTTTTCCAGGTTCAGGTCACATTGCAGCATCTCTGGCGTGTTCTCGCCGATCATCAGCTTGTGCAATGCCTGCAGGTTGGGCAAGCCGTCCAGCATCAGGATGCGGTCGATCAGCTTGTCGGCGTGTTTCATTTCGCCGATGGATTCGGCGTACTCTTTCTTTGCAATCTTTTCGAAGCCCCAATGCTTGTACATGCGGGCGTGCAAAAAATACTGATTGATCGCTGTCAGTTCGTTGGTTAACTGAGCATTGAGCAGCTTGATGACCGCTGGATCGCCTTTCATAGGTACCTCTGAGAATAGTGGGAAAAGACAGGCTGGCAGGGCGGGAGGACGCAATAGGTGCGATACGCAATCCGGCGCACATAGTCAGCCGCGTGAACGGACGGATCATAGCGCAGCAGCGTGCAGACTTCACCTTAAATTAGCGCGAATCATTCTTACTTTATTTTTGGCGCGCAATGAGATTTGTTCCTGGAGAAAAAAACAAAGCCCCACCGCGAAGATGGGGCTTTGCCGGCAGCGAAACAGCAGGGACTTATTTCGCTTGCGGGTCGGTAACGAAACCGATCTTGGACAGTCCGCCCGACTGGGCTGCCGCCATGACTTGCGCGACCTTTTCGTATTGCGTCGTACGCTCAGCGCGCAGATGCAGTTCAGGTTGCGGCTGCTTTTTGGCAGCTTCGGCGATGCGCGCGGTCAACTGCTCGCTATCGATCGCTTCATCGTTCCAGAACACCTTGCCGCCGGCATCGATCGACAGACTGATGTTTTGCGGCTTCGGGTCATCTGGCTGGTTAGTGGCGCGCGGCAGGTCGATCTTGACCGCATGGTTCATGACCGGAATGGTGATGATGAAAATAATCAGCAGCACCAGCATCACGTCGACCAGCGGCGTGGTGTTGATCTCCGGGTTGAAGTCGTCGTCCGAATCGGACAGGGAACCCATCGCCATTACGCTCTCCCGACAGCCGTCAGCTTGGCGCTTTTGGCGGCGCCTGTGTCGGCGTCCTCGGAAGCAGCGCGCGCGCCGGTAACGAACAGGGCGTGCAGGTCGAACCCGAACTTGTTCAGTTTGGCGATCGTGGTCTTGTTCCCGCGCACCAGGGCGTTGTAGCCGAAGGTTGCAGGAATCGCAACCGCCAGGCCCAGCGCGGTCATGATCAGCGCTTCGCCGACCGGACCGGCGACTTTGTCGATGCTGGCCTGGCCGGAAGTGCCGATTGACACCAGTGCATGGTAAATGCCCCAGACGGTGCCGAACAGACCGACGAACGGTGCAGTCGAGCCGACCGACGCCAATACGGCCATGCCGGTTTGCAGCTTGCCCGATGCCTCGTCGATGGCCTGGCGCAGCGACAGTGTCACCCAGTCGCTGACCGACAACTGATCGTGCAGGTGGCCCTTGTGGGCGGTATGGTGGCTCATCGAAGTGACGCCGGCTTTGGCGACCTCGGCGAACGGGTTGTCGTTACCCAAGGTGGCGACGCCTTCCGGCAGGCTGGTGGTGTCCCAGAATGCATGGCCGGCCGCATGGGATGCGCGACGGAAGCGCAGCAGTTGCAACGCCTTGGTGACGATGACATACCAGGACGCAATCGACATGGCGACCAGCAGCACTGCGACGCCTTTAGTGACGAAATCTCCTTGCGCCCACAGGCTTTCCAATCCGTACGGACTTACTTCCATGATGACTTCCTTTGCTTATTGACTTGAATGAATAGACGAATGAATCAGCGATCGAGCTTGAAGTTGATGACGCCGGTGGCGGACACGACGATCGCCTTGCCATCTTCAATGTAGGGCTTGAACACCGCGCGCATGACTGCGCGTCGCGCTTCCTCGTCCAGACGGGATGAGCCCGAGCTCTTGATGATGTCGACTTTCTCGGCTTTGCCGCCGATATTGACCAGTACACGAAACTGGACGACGCCTTCTTCGCCCATGCGTTTGGACGCCGCGGGATAGCTGACGCGTGGCGGTTCAATGTACTCGATGCCGGAGGTAATCTGCTTGACCGGCGGCGGACCCGGTGGCGATGCCGGGGCCTGCGCGAGAGCAGCGGCGACAGGCGGCGACGGTTCGGCCGGTTGCGGCGGTGTCGGCGGTGCGCTGATGGCGGTTGGGGCCGGCGCTTGCGTAACCGGGATCGGCGGTGGAGGCGTCACCGACTTCCTGACCACGGGGACGACCTTGGGCGGCGCCGGCGGTGCTTTCGGCGGCGCCGGTTCGGGGGCGCGTTCAGGCGTGATGAAGGTGGCGATCACTTCCTTCGGAATTGCGCTGGCGACCTGATGGATCAGGCCGCTTTGCAGTGCATAGAAGAAGGCGACGTGCAGCAGGATGATGAAGCCGAGCGGGCCGATTTTCTTGACCTGGCGCCAGGCGAAGCCAGCAGGATTGGACGAGCTGCTACTCATAGTAGGCGATAAAGCGTTCATGAATGAAATGATCTTCAGGCGATCATGGCATTCGCACGGAATACCAGAGTCTGCACTGTGTTGCGTGTTTGATTGGATTTGCTCAGGCATTCGCGGAGGACATGTTTGGCGCAGGTGTGACATTTGCCGCAGGAAGTACCAATGCCGAGCTCCTTGCGAAGTTCGGACATGGTGATCATGCCTGCGTTCACTGCCTGATGAATCTTGCCTTCGGAAATGTTGTTACAAACACATACGATCATTTTACGCCTTGCCGCCCTGGTATGTAGGCTCTTAAATAGATCTCGCTCCCGAAACGATGCGAGCGAACAGATTAAATTTCTCGGGTTGCGGCATTGTCCGTTCCACTACGGTGCCCCACTGTTCCGACAACTGCTGGCAAGTTGCCCGCAATACCGGCGCCAGATTCGGCAAATCCGCCAGCGCTTTCAGGTGTCGTTCAATCACTGACGCCAATTTGACGCAGCTTTTGGTTTCCTGATTGCTGGCAGTGTAATGAGACATCAAATGCAGCACTGCTGAGACCAGCAGCTCTGGCTGTGCCGGTGCGTTATTGGGCTCCACGAAAGCGGAATCCATTTTGTCGGTAACCATCAAACTCTCCTCAATCGGCTAGCTTGGCTGGCTAACGCGTAACGCATGGCATCACCGTTGGCTGGCTGGTTGTTACATCGCTTCACTAAAAATCCTGAAGCGACTCTTGAAATGATTACGCCGTCAGAATCAATTTGTTCAGTTGCGTCAGGCGCAACTTGTAGATGCGACCGCCATGGTCGATTTCCAGTTCGCGCATTTGCCGGAACAGATCCTGGCTCTTGATGCGCGTAATGGGAGAGCCATTTGCTGCTGTGGCTGGCTTGTTGCGACGCTCGGTTCCGTGCTCGATCAGTTGGTTCATGATGACCTCCTATTAAATGCGAACAATTCTTATTTAGATTATTCGTCATTTGATCCAAGATTGCAAGCTCTTTTATGATTTGTTGCGAGTTTCTTGCTGCAGGGAAATCGGCATGCGGTTTTTTATTGTCGAAAAAACAAAAACGCCCCGCTGCACAAGGCAGGCGGGGCGTTTCCGACGGAAGAGAAACGCTTACACGGACTCGATAATGCCGCCGCCGAGGCAAACGTCGCCTTGGTACAGCACGGCCGACTGGCCTGGCGTCACGGCCCATTGCGGATCGCTGAAGCGCAGGTCGAAGCGGCTGCCGGCATCGCTGAACGAGCAAGGTACGTCAGCCTGGCGGTAGCGTGTCTTGGCGCTCAGTCCGGCCCCGGTCATATTGGGAGCTTCTCCGGCGACCCAGCTGATCTGGCTGGCGCCGAGTTGCGCCGACAGCAGCCACGGATGATCATGGCCCTGCACAATATAGAGCGTGTTGGTGTCGACGTCCTTGCGGGCGACGTACCAGGCGTCGCTGTTGCCGTCGGCGTTCTGGTGCGCTTTGATGCCGCCCAGACCGATGCCCTTGCGCTGGCCCAGCGTATAGAAGCTCAGGCCGACGTGTTCGCCGACGATGTCGCCCTCGGGTGTTTTCATCGGGCCGGGTTTGTAGGACAGGTAGCGGTTCAGGAATTCCCGGAACGGCCGTTCGCCGATGAAGCAAATGCCGGTCGAGTCTTTCTTGGTCGCGTTCGGCAGTTTCAGTTGCTCGGCGATCTTGCGCACCTCGGTCTTGTGGATTTCGCCCAGCGGAAACAGGGTCTTCGACAATTGCGCCTGGTTCAGCCGATGCAAGAAATAACTCTGGTCCTTGCTGGCATCGACCGCTTTCATCAGTTCGAATTTCCCGGCTGGGTTCTCCCGCACGCGTGCGTAGTGGCCGGTGGCGATCAGGTCCGCGCCCAGATGCATGGCGTGGTCGAGGAAGGCCTTGAACTTGATCTCGGCGTTGCACAGCACGTCCGGATTGGGCGTACGGCCGGCCTGGTATTCGCGCAGGAACTCGGCGAACACGCGGTCTTTGTACTCGGAGGCGAAATTGACTGCTTCGATGTCGACGCCGACCACATCGGCGACGCTGGCGGCGTCGATCCAGTCCTGGCGCGTCGAGCAGTATTCGGAATCGTCGTCGTCTTCCCAGTTCTTCATGAACAGGCCGATGACTTCGTAGCCCTGTTCTTTCAGCAGCCAGGCCGAGACCGACGAGTCGACGCCACCGGACATGCCGATCACCACTTTTTTCTTAGCCATGGGCAACTCCTGCGTCAATCCCGGCCGACGCCGTCACACTGGCGTCCGTATGAAGCAGCGACAGCGGCGCGCGCTGGCCGCTGAGGTAATCGTCCACGCAACGCAGCACCAGTGGGCTGCGATGACGTTCGCGGCAAGCGGCGATCTCGCCGCGCGTCATCCACAGCGTGCGCACGATGCCGTCGTCCAGCGGGCGGTCGTGCTGCGCGCCCAGCGTGCCGGCAAACGCAAAACGCAAGTAGGTTGTGTCGGCGCCGCCGCGCGAGGACGAGACGTTGCGCGACATGTACATGCCGACCAGGGCGGTCGGCTCGAAATCGTGGGCGGATTCTTCCAGCGCCTCGCGCACCACCGCTTGCGTCAGCGTTTCGCCCTGGTCCAGGTGGCCGGCCGGCTGGTTCAGGCGCAAGCCGTCGCCGGCCTGCTCTTCTATCATCAAAAAACGGCCCTCGCGCTCGATGATCGCTGCGACTGTGACGGAGGGTTTCCAGACTTCAGACATAATTTTCCTTACAAGAGCCGCCATTTTACCGTGGCTGGACAAAGGCTTCAGCGCGGCGGCGCGGAACCCATCGCATATGCGAGTCCCGGCTCCTGCAAGGCTTTTGCGCAAAGTTGTTGATCTTTAAATTTTACGTGTAAGATTCCGGTAAGAATTTACAACTACAGGAGCTCTGAATGAGGCTAGGCATCCCCGTCGAAAGTCGGGACGGAGAAACACGCGTTGCGGCAACCCCGGAAACGGTCAAGAAACTGGTTACCGCCAAACATGAGGTGTTGGTGGAGTCGGGGGCCGGCACCAAATCCAGCATTACGGACGAAGCCTATGTCGCCGCCGGCGCGGTCATTGCCGCCGCGGCCGACGTCTATGGCGCCGAAGCCTTGCTCAAGGTGCGGGCGCCGAGTGCAGACGAACGCGCGCGCCTGAAGTCAGGCACCGTCGTGGTCGGCATCCTGAATCCGTTCGATGCCGACAACCTGGCCGCGATGGCCGCCGCCGGATTGACCGCTTTCGCGCTGGAAGCTGCACCGCGCACCACCCGCGCGCAGTCGATGGACGTGCTGTCCTCGCAGGCGAACATTGCCGGCTACAAGGCCGTGTTGATGGCTGCCAATACCTACCAGCGTTTCATGCCGATGCTGATGACCGCCGCCGGCACCGTCAAGGCCGCGCGCATGCTGATCATGGGCGCCGGCGTCGCCGGTTTGCAGGCGATTGCAACGGCCAAGCGTCTTGGCGCCGTGATCGAGGCATCCGACGTGCGTCCGGCCGTCAAGGAACAGATTGAATCCCTGGGCGCCAAATTCCTCGACGTTCCCTTCATCACCGAGGAAGAGAAGGAAATCGCCCAAGGCGTCGGCGGCTATGCCCGACCGATGCCGGCCGACTGGATGCGCCGCCAGGCGGAACTGGTGCATGAGCGCGCCAAGCAAGCCGACATCATCATCACCACTGCGTTGATTCCGGGCCGCAAGGCGCCGGTGCTGATCAGCGAGGAAACCGTCAAGGCCATGAAGCCGGGTTCGGTCATCCTCGACATGGCGGTCGACCAGGGCGGCAACTGTCCGTTGTCCGAGCCGGGCAAGACGGTGATCAAGCACGGCGTGCACATCATCGGCGAAGGCAACCTGGCGGCGCTGGTGGCGGCTGACGCTTCGGCCTTGTACTCACGCAACGTGCTCGATTTCCTCAAGCTGATCGTCGACGCCGAAGGCAAGCTGGTCATCAATCGCGAAGACGACATCGTCGCGGCGACCTTGCTGTGCAGCGGCGGCGAAGTATTGCGCAAATAACGCGCGGACAATGCGCCATTCTATCCATGCCGGCTCGCGCAAGCGCTCCGGAGCAGAACCAAGAATCAAAGAGTAAAGCCTTATGCAACGAATCATGCTGCGCGCGAAGATCCACCGCGCGACTGTGACCGAATGTGACCTGAACTACGAAGGTTCCTGCGGTATCGACGAAGACCTGCTGGACGCCGCCGATATCCGGGAATTTGAAAAGATCGAACTGTACAACGTCAACAACGGCGAACGCTTCTCCACCTACGCTATCCGCGGCAAGCGTGGCAGCGGCGAGATTTCCCTGAACGGCGCGGCAGCCCGCCGCGCACACCTGGGCGATCTGCTGATCATCTGCACCTATGCACCCATGACGGACGCAGAAATCGCCAGCTATGTACCGAAGATCGTCTTCGTCGACGACAAGAATCACATCACCAGCCTGAAAGCCATATAAAACCAAACAGGTCGCGGCATCGATAAATCAATTCATGCTGCAGCCACAGAAAGGAATGACACCATGGAAGTCAGTCACACCATCATCAACCTGATCATCTTCGTACTGGCGATCTACGTCGGCTACCACGTGGTCTGGACCGTTACGCCGGCCTTGCACACGCCGCTGATGGCGGTTACCAACGCCATTTCGGCGATCATCATCATCGGCGCCATGCTGGCCGCCGGCCTGACCGAAGGGCCGGTCGGCCGCATCGCCGGCACGCTGGCCGTGGCGCTGGCGGCGGTCAACGTCTTCGGCGGCTTCATGGTTACGCAGCGCATGCTGGAGATGTTCAAGAAAAAAGAACCTAAAACCAAGACAGACAAGGCGGGGGCATAAGCATGAGCATGAATCTGGTAACCCTGCTGTATCTGGTGGCATCGGTGTTCTTCATCCAGGCGCTGAAAGGCTTGTCGCATCCGTCGACGGCGCGCCGCGGCAATGCCTTCGGCATCGCCGGCATGACCATCGCGGTGCTGACGACGATCGCGCTGATCATCAAGCTCAAGGGCGACATGCCGAGTTCCGGCATCGGCTTCTGGCTGGTGGCCGGCGGCGTGGTGGTAGGCGGCGGCATTGGCGCTTATCTGGCCAAGAGCGTCGAAATGACCAAGATGCCGGAACTGGTGGCGGCGATGCACTCGCTGATCGGCCTGGCGGCAGTCTGTATCGCCGTGGCGGCCGTGGCCGAACCATGGGCCTTCAACATCGCCGCGCACGGCGAAGCGATCCCGCTGGGCAATCGCGTTGAATTGTTCATCGGCACCTTCGTCGGCGCGATCACCTTCTCCGGTTCGGTGATTGCGTTCGGCAAGCTGTCGGGCAAGTACAAGTTCCGCCTGTTCCAGGGTGCGCCGGTCAGCTTCTCGGGCCAGCACATGCTGAACCTGTTGCTGGCGGTGGCGATGATCGGCTTCGGCGTGATCTTCGTGCTGACGCAGAACTGGCTGCCGTTCATCATCATGGCGGCGATTGCGTTCGTGCTCGGCGTGCTGATCATCATCCCCATCGGCGGCGCCGACATGCCGGTGGTGGTGTCGATGCTGAACAGCTATTCCGGCTGGGCTGCAGCAGGCATCGGCTTCTCGCTGAACAACTCGATGCTGATCATCGCCGGTTCGCTGGTCGGATCGTCGGGTGCGATCCTGTCGTACATCATGTGCAAGGCGATGAACCGTTCGTTCTTCAACGTCATCCTCGGCGGCTTCGGCGGCGATGCCGCAGCGGCAACAGCGGGCGGCGCTCAGGCGCAGCGCAACGTCAAGTCGGGTTCGGCTGACGATGCCGCCTTCCTGATGGGCAATGCCGAAACCGTGATCATCGTGCCGGGCTACGGCCTGGCGGTGGCGCGCGCGCAGCATGCGCTGAAAGAACTGACCGAGAAGCTGACCCACAAGGGCGTGATCGTGAAATATGCGATCCACCCGGTGGCCGGTCGCATGCCCGGCCACATGAACGTGCTGCTGGCGGAAGCCGAGGTGCCGTACGATCAGGTCTTTGAAATGGAAGACATCAACAGCGAGTTCGGCCAGGCCGACGTGGTGCTGGTGCTGGGCGCCAACGACGTGGTCAATCCTGCCGCCAAGGATCCGAAGTCGCCGATCGCGGGCATGCCGATCCTCGAGGCGTATAAGGCCAAGACGGTCATCGTCAACAAGCGTTCGATGGCCGCCGGTTATGCCGGGTTGGACAATGAGCTGTTCTACATGGACAAGACCATGATGGTCTTCGGCGACGCCAAGAAGGTCATCGAAGACATGGTCAAGGCAGTAGAGTAAGTTTCAATTGCCGAAATAGAAAAGCCGCCGGATTCAAAACCCGGCGGCTTTTTTTTATGGTGCGCAGTTTATTTGGTGCCGAAAATCCGATCCCCCGCGTCGCCCAGCCCCGGCACGATATAGGCATGACTGTCGAGATGGGAATCGAGCGACGCGACATACAGCTTCACATCCGGATGGGCGTCATGGAATACCTGCACGCCTTCCGGTGCCGCCACCAGTGCGACGAAAACGATGTTCTCGGCGGCCACGCCGCGTTTCTTCAGGACATCGACGGCATACACTGCGGAGTTGCCGGTAGCCACCATCGGGTCGCACAGGATCATGGTGCGGTCTTGCAGGTCGGGCAGCCGCACCAGGTATTCCACCGGCTGATGCTGGTCGTTGCGATAGACGCCGATATGGCCGACACGCGCCGATGGGATCAACTCCAGCAGGCCGTCGCTCATGCCGATGCCGGCGCGCAGCACCGGAACCACCGCCAGCTTCTTGCCGGCGATGACCGGCGCATCGTAGGTGACCAGCGGCGTTTCAATCGACTCGGTGGTCAGCGGCAGGTCACGTGTGATTTCATAGCCCATCAGCAGAGTGATCTCGCGCAGCAGGTCGCGGAAGGTGCGCGTCGAAGTGCGCTTGTCGCGCATATGCGAGAGCTTGTGCTGAATCAGCGGGTGGTTGAGGATGAACAGATTGGGAAAGCGGGGATCTTGTTTCATGATTTTATTTCATGGTCTTGTCAGTCAGCCGCAAGCGTGCGGCAATGCTGCATTGTCTCATGCCGGGCGCTGCCGCATGGGGATCAGGGCTGGCTCTTAACGCCAGCCGAACATCATCTGCTCGGCCAGAATGCGTTTCGCCGGCGCCGCCACATCAATTAATCCCAAGGACAAACCAAGCAAGGCCTGCGACGGCGCACCGTCCGGTGCACTGGCGAAAATCCGCGCCATCATGTCGGTGAGCTTGATGGTGGCATTGCGGTCACGGCGCCGTTGCGCAGCGAATTGTTCGAGTGCGGCAGGCCCGGAGCTGGCGCGCGTCAGCGCACCTGCCAACACCACGGCGTCGCGCAAGCCGAGATTGAGTCCCTGACCGGCGACGGGGTGCAGGGTTTGCGCGGCGTTGCCGATGGCGACCGTGCGTGCGGAGGCGGCGGGAGCGGCGTTGAGGCCCAGCGGGTAACCGTGACGCGCGCTGCAGGAAGCAAAGCGGCCAACGCGTCCACCGAAGACTTCGCCGAGTTCGTGCAGGAAAGCTTTTTCGTCGAGCGACAGCAGACGCTTTGCCGTGTCCGGACGTGCACACCACACCAACGCATAGCCGTCATCCTGCGGCAGCAAGGCCAGCGGCCCTTGCGCGGTAAAGCGCTCGAAGGCGCGATGGGCAATCGCAGCCGTTGTAGTGACGTGGGCGACGATGGCGACCTGGTCGTAATCGCGTTGCAGCGCCTTGGCGGTTTGTTCCGAAAATACGCCGCCTTCGGCCTGCACCACGATGCCCGCGCTGAGCGTGCGGCCATCGGCCAAGCGAACGTCTGCCTGCAAACCCTGCTCGTCGATGGCGGACACCTGTGCCGGACGCAACACGGTCACTTCGGTTGGCGCCAGCGCCGCGGACAAGGCTGTCACCAATGCGCCGTAACGCACTACGTAACCGAGCGCGGGCAAGCCGTAGTCTTCGCGATTGATCAATGTGCGGCCGAAATGCCTGCGCCGTGAGACGTGGATCTGGTTGATCGAGGTCACCGACGCTGCCATCAGCGACCAGGCACCGATGTCATCCAGGATTTGCTGGCTACCGTGCGAGAGCGCAATCGTACGCGGATCCTGCGCGGCCTGCTCGGTCGACTTGGCGTCGATCAGCGCGATGCGGTGCGCCGGCATGCCGCGCTTGCGCAGCAGTGCGGCGACGCTGAGGCCAACCGGTCCGGCGCCGCAGATGATGACGTCGTAATCCGGCTGGGCTGGCGTGGCGGTATCGGAAGAACTCATGGCTGGCGTGGAAACATATCCGCTAGATTCATGCCGAGCGCATCAGCGCTTCGATATCTGCCACTTTATTTGGCACTGCCGTCGTCAGGATTTCACAACCGGTCGAAGTGACGTGGGCGTCGTCTTCGATGCGGATGCCGATGTTCCAGTATTTTTCGGGTACGCCTTCGCCCGGTCGCACATAGATGCCCGGCTCGACCGTCAACACCATGCCCGGTTGCAGCGTACGCCAGGGCTTGTCGCCGTCGGCGGTGGCCGGATCGCGGTATTCGCCGACGTCGTGCACGTCCATGCCCAGCCAGTGGCCGGTACGGTGCATGTAGAACTGTCGGTAGTCGCCCTTGGCGATCACATCGTCGAGCGAACCGACCTTGTTCTTGTCGAGCAGGCCGGTGTCGAGCATGCCTTGCGCCAGCACGCGCACGGCGGCGTCGTGGCCGTCCATGAAGCGCTTGCCGGGACGGGTGTCGGCGATGGCGGCGTCTTGCGCGGCCAGGACGATCTCGTAAAGTTCCTTTTGCGGGCCGGAGAACTTGCCATTGGCCGGGAAGGTGCGTGTGATGTCGGAAGCGTAACTGTCGAGTTCGCAGCCGGCGTCGATCAGCACCAGATCGCCGTCCTTGAGTTCGGCGTCGCCCGCGCGGTAGTGCAGTACGCAGGCGTTGGCGCCGGTGGCGACGATGGAGCCGTAGGCAGGGTATTGCGAACCGTTGTTGCGGAACTCGTGCAACAACTCGGCTTCCAGATGATATTCACGCAGGCCGGGACGCGACAAACGCATGGCGCGGCAATGCGCTTCGGCCGAGATGATGCCGGCGCGTTTCATGATCGCGATTTCGTCGGCGTCCTTGAACAGGCGCATCTCGTCCAGCAGCACATTCACGTCGACGATGGATGATGGCGCGGTGATGCCCGAGCGACCCAGGGCGCGCACGCTTTGCAGCCACCCCTGCAATTGCGCATCGCGTTTGGTGTCGTGACCCAGCGCATAAAATACGGCCGGCGCATCGGCCAGCAACTGCGGCATTTCCTTGTCGAGCGTATCGACGGCGAACGCTTCGTCGAAACCGAATTCCTGGCGAGCTGCATCGGGGCCGTAGCGATAACCATCCCAGATCTCGCGTTCGAGGTTCTTGTCCCGGCAGAACAGGATGCTGCGGCTTTCCTTGCCGGGGCCGGCGATCAGGACGACGACCGCTTCCGGTTCCGTGAAGCCGGACAGGTAGTAGAAATAACTGTCGTGACGATAAGGGTAGTCGGCGTCGCGATTGCGCATGACTTCGTGCGCCGTCGGGATGATGGCGACGCCGCCGCCTTTTGCTTGCATCTGCGCGATCAACCTGGCGCGGCGGGCGGTAAAGGAAGCTGTGGTCATCTTGGTGCTTTCTTCCGGGTGATCCGGATTATCTGCCGGCGGGCGGCGTATTCAATTCTTCCAGCTGTTCGACGGTGCCCACGTTGATCCATTCGCCGCGGTAAATCTCTCCGCCGACCTGCCCGCGCGCCGCGTATTCGCGCAGCAGCGGCCCGAGCTTGGCATGTTCACCCGGCACAATGGCGTCAAACATCTGCGGCCGGTACACGCCGATATTGGCGAAGGTGAACAAGGGCGAGCCTTCGTTGGCGATAGAAAAACTGTTCAACGCAAAATCGCCGGTGGGATGGTGCGGTGGATTTTTCACCAGATAAATCCAGGCGACGTCGCGCTTGTCCAATGGTATCGGATTTCCCCACAGGTCGTTGTCTTCGAGGACGGTCTTGACCTGTTCGAAATCGAAATGGGGGATATAGATATCGCCGGAGATGGCGACGAACGCTTCTTCGCCGAGCAGGTGGCGCGCCTTGGCGATGCCGCCGGCGGTTTCCAGCGCAGTGCCTTCGGCGGAGTACTGAATTCGTGCGCCGAACTGTGACCCATCGCCCAGCGTCTCTTCAACCAGGTGGCCGAGATGCGCGTGGTTGATCACGATGTCCGTGATGCCGGCGCGCACCAGGTTAAGGATCTGCCAGACGATCAACGGGCGGCCGCGTACTTTCAGCAGTGGTTTGGGACAGGTGTCGGTGAGCGGGCGCATGCGCTCGCCGCGGCCGGCGGCAAAAATCATCGCTTTCATGGCGTATCCGGCCTCAGAAGGTATAGCCGACTTGCGGCGCTTTGTCTTCCAGCTTTTCGATCAGCCTGACCAGCGGGATCAGCGCACTGTAGCGGCGTGCCGCTTTGAGCGTGTACTCCATGACCAGCGGCATGTCTTTCAGGTAGGCATCCTTGCCGTCGCGATGGTAGAGGCGTGCAAAGATGCCCAGCACCTTGAGGTGGCGCTGCAGGCCCATGAATTCGAAATCGCGATAGAAGGTGTCGATGTCCGGCGCCACCGACAAACCGGCGCGCTTGGCGCGTTCCCAATAGCGGATGACCCAGTCCAGCACCATTTCTTCGTCCCACTGGATGTACGCGTCACGCAGCAGCGAAACCAGGTCGTAAGTGATCGGACCGTAGACCGCGTCCTGGAAATCGATGATGCCCGGATTGCCGGCCGGCAGGACCATCAGGTTGCGCGAGTGGTAGTCGCGGTGAACGAACACCTGCGTTTGCGCCAGATTATTGGCCAGCAACGTGTCGAAGACCTTGCCCAGCGTGTTCTTCTGGTCGTCGGTCAGCGTCACGTTCAGATGTTTTGCGATGTACCAGTCGGGGAACAATTGCAGCTCGCGCGACAGCAGGGCGCGGTCGTATTCCGGCAGCACGTCCGGCTTGCTCTGGGTCTGCAGCAGCACCAGCGCATCGATGGCGTCGATGTAGAGTTTGTGGGCGGTATCGTTGTTGAGTTGGTTCAGATAGGTGGTCGTGCCCAGGTCCGACAGCAGCAGGAAGCCGCGCTCGGCATCCTGCGCCAGTACGGTCGGTACCGACACGCCGGTTTTGCCGAAGACCTCGGCGACATGGATGAACGGGCGCACGTTTTCTTGCGGCGGCGGCGCGTCCATGACGATCAGTGTTTTGTCGTCCGGCGTGTCCACGCGGAAATAACGGCGGAAACTGGCGTCGGCGGAAGCGGGACGCAGCGTCTCGACCTTGGTGGGGACGGCAAGGGTGGGCAGCCATTCTTGCAACTGCAAAAGGCGCGGATCGACAGGGGAATTATTTAAAGACATGAACAATCAGAGGAATTCGTTTGATGATGTTGAGTTCCCATATAATAAGGGATTAAATCCAAAAAATCGCCTGCCATGGTGTTTGAACGCTTCTTTACATGATCCGCTTTTTCAAGTTTCCATTTGGTCGTGGTGCCGACTTGCGGATGTCGCGTTTCTTTACGTCCCTGGCGTCGCTTGCCGTCGCAGCGTCGGCAACGACCGTTTTGCCGGCCTCCGCGCAGGCGCAGACCACTCAGAATACGCCGGCACCGCCCAGCGCCAAGGCCGATGACAAGGATGCCCCGGTCAACGTCAGCGCCGAGCAGATGACCGGCCGGCCTGATCGCCAGATCAACCTCGACCGCGACGTCGAAGTGGTCCGCGGCGAAACCACCATCAAGGCCGACAAGGCCGAATACCGCATCATCAAGGACGAGGTCGAAGCGACCGGCCACGTCTGGATGAAGCGCCTGCAGGATCGCTACACCGGTGACAAGGCGCTGATGAACATGGATTCGGGCAAGGGTTATGTCACCAATCCGACTTACCTGTTCGGCAAGAACGGCGGCCGCGGCAAGGCCGAGCAGATCGACTTCCTGTCGGATGACCAGGCCAAGGTCACCGAAGGCACCTACAGCACCTGCGAAGCGCTCGATCCCGACTGGTACATCCAGGCATCGACCATGGATCTCGACAGCGGTCGCGATGTCGGCACCATGCATAGCGGCGTCGTCTATTTCAAGGGTGTGCCGATTCTCGGCGCGCCATTGATGTCTTTCCCGTTGTCGGGCGAGCGCAAATCGGGGGTGCTGCCGCCGACCTTCGGCGTCACCAGCACCGGCGGCGCGGAGTTGACCGTACCTTACTATTTCAACATCGCCCCCAATCGCGACCTGACGTTGTATCCGCGTTTCATTGCACGGCGGGGATTGCTGCTGGGTGCAGAAGGCCGCTATCTCGGGGAAGGCTATTCCGGTGTGACCACCGTGGAAGGCATCCAGGATCGCCAGACCGGCACCGGCCGCTACTCGCTTTCATCCTTGCATTCGCAGACGCTGGCGCCGGGGCTGGTATTTGGCTGGAACGTCAACAAAGCTTCCGACAACGATTATCCGAGCGATTTTTCGCATTCGGTAACGGCCAGCACGCAGCGTTTGCTGATTCGTGATGCCAGTCTGAGTTATTCAAGCACCTATTGGAGCGCTATCGGACGCGTGACCAAATATCAGTTGCTGCAGGACGTCAACAATCCAATCCAGAAGCCATATGACCGCCTGCCCCAATTGACTCTCTCGGCGACGCGCCAGGATGTCGGCGGTTTCGATCTGAATTTCGTGTCCGAATTCGCACGTTTCTCGAACACGTTCACGACGGGTACTAGCGCAGGTTCAGAAATGGTCGGCGGCGATCGCATGTACGCCAACCAGTCAGTGGCGTATCCGATCGTGCGCCCCGGTTACTTTATTACGCCGAAGGTGATGCTCGATGCGACCACCTATCGATTGAACAACGTCGGCGTCGGCGCACCGACCAATTTGACGCGCGTGGTGCCGACCTATTCGCTGGACGCCGGCATGACGTTCGAACGCGAGACGTCGCTGTTTGGGCGCAACATGACGCAGACCCTGGAGCCGCGCCTGTTCTACGTCCGGACGCCGTATCGCGATCAAAGCCAGTATCCCAATTTCGACTCGGGTGTGGCCGACTTCAATTTCGCCCAGATCTTCAGCGAAAATCGTTTCGTCGGCCATGACCGCATCAGCGACGCCAACCAGATCACCGGCGCGCTGGTATCCCGTTTCATCGAAGAGAACGGTCTTGAACGTTTGCGCGCGGCGGTTGGCCAGCGCTTCTATTTTGCCGATCCAAAGGTCATTCTGGATGGCACCACCTCTACCATCAACGGCAGCAAATCCGATCTGCTGCTGTCGCTCGGCGGTCAGGTCACCAACAAGCTGTCGCTCGACAATACCGTGCAGTACAGCGAAACGTTGCGCCAGATGGTGCGCTCGACCTTCGGCGCACGCTGGCAGCCGGCGCCGAAAAAAGTGCTGAACCTGACCTATCGCCTCGACCGCACCAACGCCACCGGCATCCTCAAGCAGATGGATATTTCCGGTCAATGGCCGGTATCGCAACGCTGGTATGCTGTCAGCCGCATCAACTATTCAATTCCCGACAAGACCGTGGCGGAAGGGCTGCTGGGTATGGAATACAAGGCCGATTGCTGGGTGTTCCGCCTGGTGGCGCAGCGCATTCCGACCTCGTCGAGCAAGGCGTCCACTTCGTTCTTCATCCAGCTTGAGCTGAATGGTTTCTCCAAGATTGGCTCGAATCCGCTGGATGCGCTGAGCGCCAGCATTCCCGGCTATCAGATCATCAACAAGCCAGACGATCTCACACGTTATTAAACCGATAATCATATGAACGCTTCCATTTCCTTGCGCCGTCATCCTTCTGCCGGTATTTCCGCGCGTATCACGTCCGGCATCGTCTTGTTGTGCATGTCGCTCGGCATGGCGGGCAGCGCCCAGGCGCAATTCGCCGCGACCGCCACGCCTGCGGCTCCCGGATTGCAAGTGCCGCCGACTGCGGCGCCTGCGGCCCCAACGCCTGCAGCTGCGACATCGCGTGCGCCGCGTCCGGTCGACTCCATTCTCGTGGTGGTCAACAATGACGTGATTACGCGCCAGGAGCTGTCCGAACGCCTGGCCTCGGTGCAGAAGCGCCTGACCGCCCAAGGCGTTGCGCTGCCGCCGCGCAACCAGCTGCAGAGCCAATTGCTGGAACGCATGATCGTCGAGCGCGCGCAAACACAGATGGCGAAAGAAAACGGCATCGTCGTCGACGACGCCATGCTTGATCGCGCGATCCTCCGCATCGCCGAACAAAACAAGATGTCGCTTGCCGATTTTCGCGTCCAGCTCGAGCGCGAAGGCATGGCCTATCCGGCCTTCCGTGAAGACATTCGCCGTGAAATCATCATGCAGCGCCTGCGCGAACGTGAAGTCGACAACAAGGTACTGGTGTCGGAATCCGAAGTGGACAACTACCTGGCCGCCGAGAACAACACCTCCATCAAACATGAAGACCTGAACCTCGCGCAAATCCTCGTGCGCGTGCCGGAAAACGCCTCGCCGGAGCAAGTTGCGGCTCGCCGCCAGCGCGCCGAAGAAGTGCTGCGTCAGTTGAAGACCGGCGCCGATTTCGCCAAGACCGCAGCAACCTATTCCGACAGCAGCGATGCGCTCAGCGGCGGCGACCTGGGCTGGCGCTCGCAAGACCGTTTGCCGCAGTTGTTCCTCGATGCGGTTGCGAGCCTGAAGCCGGGCGAAGTCTCCGCCATCGTCAAGAGCGGCAACGGCTTCCACATCGTGAAGCTGATTGACCGTCGCAACGCCAGCACAACCGGCAAGGCGGGTGCGCCGGCCGTTGAACAAACGCATGCCCGCCATATCCTGATCAAGGTCAATCAAGTGGTGTCTGCCGCGGAAGCCCGTCGCAAATTGCTCGAACTGAAAGAGCGCCTGGATCACAAGGCGGCCACCTTCGAGGAACTGGCCAAGCTGTATTCCAATGACTTGTCGGCATCCAAGGGCGGCGACCTGGGCTGGATTTATCCGGGTGACACCGTGCCGGAATTCGAGCGCGCCATGAACGAATTGAAACCGGGCGAAGTCAGCCAGCCGATCGAATCGCCGTTCGGCTTCCACCTGATTCAGGTGGTTGAACGCAAGACCGACGATGGTTCGCAGGAGCGCGCTCGTCTGGCCGCACGCCAGGCTATTCGCGAGCGCAAGATCGACGAAGCGACTGAAGACTGGTTGCGTCAGTTGCGTGACCGCGCTTACGTCGAGTTCCGTACCGACGACAACTGATCCCCCCGATGTCCGCAGCTACGTCCGCAGTTCCTGAAGTCCAACGCTGGCGCCCCACGCTGGCGATCACCTGCGGAGAGCCGGCCGGCATCGGCCCGGAGATTTCCATCAGAGCCGCCTGGCAGCTGCGTGCAGAAGTACGCAGCGTGCTGCTCGGCGATGCCGCCTTCCTGGCACAGACGGCGCAGGCGCTGGATCCTGCCATCGCTTTGTCGGCCTTGTCGCTGCAAGCCTTTCGCAACAGCGGATTGCCCAATTTTCCGCAAGACCGCCTGATCGTCATCGATTGTCCCACCAGTGAGCCGGTGGTTCCGGGCGTGCTCGATGCGCGCAATGGCCGTGCCGTACTGCAGACGCTCGACGTTGCGGTCGACTGGGCGCTGCAACGGCAATTCGACGCCATCGTCACCGCGCCGCTGCAAAAGAGCACGATCAACGACGCCGGCGTGCCATTCACCGGCCACACCGAATATCTCGCCGAGCGCACCGCCACGCCGCAGGTCGTGATGATGCTGGCCGGCGGCGATGCATCGCAGTTGCTGCATTTACGTGTTGCGCTGGCGACCACGCATCTGGCGTTGAAGGACGTGTCGGCCGCCATCACTTTCGATGGCCTGAGCCGTACGCTCGATATCATCCATGCGGATTTGCGCGACAAATTCGGTATCGCGCAACCGCGCATCCTGGTGACCGGACTCAATCCGCACGCCGGCGAGAACGGTTACCTGGGCCGTGAAGAAATCGACGTCATCGGTCCGGCGCTGGCCGCAGCCAAGGAGCGCGGCATTGATGTCGCCGGTCCCTATCCGGCCGACACGCTGTTCCAGCACAAATATCTCGAACACGCCGATTGCGTGCTTGCCATGTACCACGACCAGGGCCTGCCGGTGCTGAAATTCGCCAGCTTCGGCCAAGGCGTCAATATCACCCTGGGCCTGCCCATCATCCGCACTTCCGTCGACCACGGCACCGCGCTCGACCTCGCCGCCCAAGGCTTGGGCCGCGCCGACCACGGCAGCATGATCGAAGCCATCAGGACGGCGGCGCTCATGGCCCGCGCCAAGAATTCCCTATGAAACATATCGCCCGCAAACGCTTCGGCCAGAACTTCCTGACCGATCAGACCGTCCTGTACGACATCATCAGCGCCATCGCACCGCAGAAGGGCGACGTCATGGTCGAGATCGGTCCTGGCTTGGCGGCGATGACCAGCCTGTTGCTTGAATCGCTTGACGAGATGCATGTGGTCGAACTCGACCGCGACCTGGTGGCGCGGCTGCAGAAACAGTTCGATCCGAAGCGTCTGCATGTACATTCGGCCGACGCACTCAAATTCGATTTCACTTCGATTCCGGTGCCGGCCGGCCGCAAGCTGCGCGTGGTCGGCAACCTGCCGTACAACATCTCCAGTCCGCTCATGTTCCATCTGGCCGCGCTGGCGCCGTTGGTGCAGGACCAGCATTTCATGCTGCAGAAGGAAGTGGTCGAGCGCATGGTCGCGGATCCCGGCAGCAAGGCCTTCGGGCGCCTCTCGGTGATGCTGCAGTGGCGTTATCACATGGAGTTGATGTTCGTGGTGCCGCCGACGGCTTTCGATCCGCCGCCGCGTGTTGATTCGGCGATCGTGCGCATGATCCCGATTGCGCAGCCGCTCGAGTGCGACCAGTCCTTGCTGGAGGAAGTCGTGACCAAGGCGTTTTCCCAACGCCGCAAGGTAATCCGCAATTGCGTCGCCGGCTTGCTCGTCGAAGCCGACCTGATTGCCGCCGGCATTGATCCGCAGGCCCGCCCTGAAGCGGTGCCGATGGAGCAGTTCGTCGCGCTGGCCAACGTGTTGCGGCAACATCGCGCCGGCTGAACCGGCGCCCGCTGTGCCATCGTAAATTATTTACGCATCGATTTCAGCAGCAATTCCATGAAGTCCACCGCCAGTTGCTGATCCTGCGGCGCCAGCAGGATGAAGCGTCCGAGCGCGTTTTCCAGGCGCGCGGCAGCGGCCTTGCCGGCGTCGCTGGCGGTTTTTCCCGATTGACTGTTCTGTTCGGCAATGAGATAGAGCGACGATACCGGGACGTCGAGCGCCGTGGCGACGTTTTCCAGCATGTCAGGGGTGAGGCGCTGCTTGCCGCGTTCGACACGCGACAGATTGGCGGCATCGGTGCCTGCGACCAATGCAATTTCTTCCAGACTCGCTTTTCTTTCCTTGCGAATCTTGCGTAGGACTTGGCCAATATTCATTTGTCAATTCTCCTGCCAACATTGCGTGAGGCGCAAAGTCGTGCGGACAAATTTTTTGCTAAAATATTGCGTATTGCGCAAAAAATAGATACGAAGCCGGTACCTGGAGCAAAATAGATCTTGCTCTGCAGCACCGGTACAGGCCGATCAGCATTGGCCGATCAGCGCTGCCGGAACTGCGGCAAGAAAGGCGGCGATCAGCATGCGAGAAATCAAGGCAGACAGGTTCCGTCGCACGGCGTCCGCTGATGGCTTGTAGCTGATGGATGCGCATGCCCTTTTCATGATAGTTCACCGATTGCCAGAGGAAACCTGTATTTGCGCATGCTTCATCTATCGGGGGAGCCGTGCTGCAGCCGTCATCAGGAATTTCCCGATGGCGCAGCGGCGGAGTTGCCCATTAATCTTGTGAGGTTTTTTGTACTTCAATCAACATTGCGTCACGCCTCGGCGGCGTCTGCCATAAGACAAAACGAACAAAAGGCGGTTGAAGGGCAATCCTCCGGCGCGTAGTATCGACACACCCGGAGCGGAATAGCCGAATAGCCGGACCGTCGAGTCAGCCGTCAGCCAATACGTTTAATTGCACTTTTACATGACAAGGGGAAATGTATGCGCATAGCGAATTTCAGGATCGGGGCACGTCTGGGCGCAGGATTCGGTTTCCTGGTGCTGTTGCTGGTGGCCATGGCCGTGCTCGGGATCACGCGCCTGTCCGCCCTCAACGAGCAGATGGATGAGGTCATCAACGACAAGTATCCGAAGACAGTGCTGGCCAACGACATCATCAAGAACGTCAATGTGATTGCACGATCCTCGCGCAACGTGCTGCTGATGACCGATGCCGACGAGGTCGGCAAGGAAATGCAGACCATCCGTGCCGCCAGCGACAACACCCGGACGACACTGGAGAAGCTCGACAGCATGATTACCGGCGACAAGGGCCGCGCGCTCATGAAGTCGATCATGGAGGCGCGCACGCAATATAACGTCGGTCGTGACGACGTCCTGCGGCTGGTGGTGGAGGGGGCGAAGAACGAGGCGACGGTATTGCTGTTGCAGAGGGTGCGGCCGCTGCAATTGACTTACATGTCGGCAGTGGAAACCCTGATCGCACATCAGAACGAATTGATGCACGTCGCCAGCAAGGAAGTCGAAGAAGAATATATCGAGGCGCGTAATCTGGTGATCGCGTTGAGTATCATTGCGCTGCTGTTCGCCAGCATGATCGCCTGGCTGGTCACACGCAGCATCACGTCGCCGTTGAGCCGTGCCGTCAAGGTCGCGGAGACCGTCGCCGCAGGCGACCTGACGTCGCAGTTCGATGCTTCCGCCAAGGACGAAACCGGTCAGTTGTTGCGCGCCTTGCGAGCCATGAACGACAACTTGCTCGACATCGTCAGCCGGGTTCGCCACGGCACCGACACCATCGCCACCGCATCGGCCCAGATTGCTACCGGCAATCTGGACCTGTCCAGCCGCACCGAGCAGCAAGCCAGTTCGCTGGAGGAAACCGCCTCGTCGATGGAAGAGCTGACCTCCACCGTCAAGCAAAATGCCGAAAATGCGCGCGAAGCCAACAAACTGGCCGTATCGGCGTCAGCCGTTGCGGTCGAAGGCGGCAACGTGGTGGGCAAGGTGGTGCATACGATGGAGTCGATCAATGCGTCCTCGCGCAAGATTGTCGACATCATCAGCGTGATCGACGGTATTGCCTTCCAGACCAATATCCTGGCGCTGAATGCCGCCGTCGAGGCGGCGCGCGCCGGTGAACAGGGCCGCGGCTTTGCGGTGGTGGCCAGCGAAGTACGTACGCTGGCGCAGCGCAGTGCCGCCGCTGCGAAAGAAATCAAGTCCTTGATTGATGACTCGGTCGAAAAAGTGGATTCCGGCAGCAAGCTCGTCGAGCAGGCAGGCCATACCATGAACGAGGTGGTCAGCAGCGTGCGCCGCGTGACCGATATCGTCGGCGAGATCACTGAAGCCAGCCGCGAACAAAGCGAAGGCATCGAGCAGGTCAACCAGGCGGTGACGCAGATGGACCAGGTCACGCAGCAAAACGCCGCGCTGGTCGAAGAAGCCGCCGCTGCGGCGCAATCGCTGCAGGATCAGGCCACCAGCCTGTCGCACATCGTCGGCGTTTTCAAGATCGACGGCAATCGCCTGCAGAATAATGCCGACGCCTCGTCGGCCGTCCGGCAACGTGCTCATGACGTCACGCCACAAACGCCATTGCTGGCGCGCAAGCAGGAAACGCCGCGCCTGCCGGCTGCTGCTGCACGCACTGCCGTCACCGGCAAGAACGACGATTGGGAACAGTTCTGATCGTCAGTCGAAGCATCAACTCCACTGCGCGCCTGCCGTCACCCGACCGCAGGCGCGCAGCATTTTCCCGACCTGAAATGGGACGGCAATGATGCATGCCGGCAAGCCGACGCGAACAGCGCTACAATCCTGCACTCCGATAAGTTCTTAGGCAAAGGCTCATTATGCGCATCCTGCACACCATGCTCCGGGTTGGCGACCTGCAACGCTCCATCGATTTCTACACCAAGGTGCTCGGCATGAAATTGCTGCGCACCAGCGAAAACACCGAATACAAATACACCCTGGCTTTCCTCGGCTACGGCAGCAATCCGGATCACGCCGAACTCGAGCTGACCTACAACCATGGCGTCGACAAGTATGAAATGGGTACCGCCTATGGCCATATCGCAATCTCGGTCGACGACGCCTACAAGGCGTGCGACGCGGCGCGCTCCTCGGGCGGCAACGTCACGCGCGAAGCTGGTCCTGTCAAGGGCGGCAGCACGGTGATTGCTTTCGTAACGGACCCCGACGGTTACAAGATCGAGTTCATCGAGCGCAAAGACTAGTCAAGCCGAAGTATCAAACGAAACGGCCTGCTGCATGGAGACATGCGGCAGGCCGTTTTCTTATCGGATGGAATTGCCGGTCAGAAAATCGGCAGGGTCTCCGGCGCGCTGTCGCGCAGGGCGCGCTTGGCGGTTTCGAACTCAGGGAAGATCGATTGGACCGTGGCCCAGAAGCGCGGGCTGTGGTTCATTTCACGCAGGTGCGACAACTCATGCGCGATCACGTAATCGATCAGCGGCAGCGAAAAATGCATCAGGCGCCAGTTCAGGCGGATGCGGCCGTCGGCGGTGCAGGACCCCCACTGCGTGGTGGCCGACGACAGCGCGAACGACTGGTAGGTCACACCCAGTTTTTCGGCGTAAATCGGCAGGCGCGCTGCGAAGGTTTCCTTGGCGCGCGCTTGCAGCCAGCCTTGCACGCGGTCTTTCAATTGCTGTTCGCCGGCGTCGGCAGGCAGGCCCACGGTCAATTCCAGCGTATCTTCGTCATAGGCGATGCCGGCCGCCTGATTGGCGCGGATACGCAGGGTGATGTCCTGGCCCAGATAAGGCAAGGTAGCGCCGTCGCGCCATTGCATCTGCGGTTGCAGGCGGCGTGCCGAACGCTCCCGGCGTTCGTTGAGCTTGGTGAAGATCCAGCGCTGCTTTTCGCGGATGGCGTTTTCGATCTCGCCCAGGGTCACCCATTTCGGCGCGGTCACGCGCAAACCTTCGTCGCTGATCAGGAAGCCGATCGAGCGGCGCTTCGAGCGCAGCAGCGCATAGTCGAGATGATGTTCGCCCAGCTGGATGCGCCGCATGCCGTCGGCGGGACGGCCGATCGGCGGCGACATCGGCGGCAACGGCGTCTGTTGCTTGAGTTCGGGCGCCGGTGCGTAGTCCTGCTGCAAAAGCGGTGGCGGTGGGCTGTCCTGCGTCGTCTCCAGAGGCGTCGGTGTGAAGAAATCCAGTTGCAGCGTAAGCTGGTTGGGATCCGGCTGAGAGTGACGAAGCAGTTTCAATGTAGTGGGGCCGATGGTGTCAGTTTCTTTTGGTATCGACGGCGGCATAGACCGCCGGGGAAATTACGCGCATTTCGGATTCTATCCAATTTTCAACGCGTTGGCTTAACTGTGCAGGATCCAGGCCTTCCGGCGAGATCGGCTTGCCGATCGATACGGTGATCATACCCGGCGTTTTGATGAATGAACCCTTCGGCCAGCACTCGCCGGCATTGACGGCAACCGGCACCACCACGGTGTTGGTCTCCACTGCAAGGCGCGAGCCGCCGTGCTTGTATTTGCCGGCCTGGCCGACCGGAATGCGGGTGCCTTCCGGGAACATGATCACCCACTGGCCGTCGGCCAGGCGCTTGCGTCCCTGCACCACGACTTGCGCGAAGGCGTCGCGGCCCTTGCTGCGGTCGATCGGGATCATGCGCAACAAGGCGATGCCCCAGCCGAAGAACGGGATGTAAGTGAGTTCTTTCTTGAACACGAACACCAGCGGACGCGGCATGCTGATCACGTAGAAAATCGTTTCCCACGCCGACTGATGCTTGGACAGCAGGATCACCGGTGCGTCCGGCAGGTTCTCCGCCCCCTTGATCTGGTAGCGGATGCCGCAAATGACGCGCGCCGCCCAGATCACGATGACGTTCCAGCGCGAGGTCAGGTAATAACGCCTGGCGTACGGAAACGGCGCAAACAGGATGCAGGCCATCGACCAGACGATGGTGGTGATCGCCATGACCAGCGTGAACAGTGCGGAACGCAAAAACAGGTTGATACGCAAAATACAGTCTCCCTTTCAGAGCCGGCGAAGCCGTGTCCGCGATGCGGCGGCCTGCTGCCTTCTCACTATTCACTAAACCGACATTTCTACCGGTGCTTTCAATATGAAGTCGACCACGCCCGCAAGGTCGGGATAGATCAGCGTGCCGGGCGGCAGGCCGCCTTTTTCGCGGGTTTTCTCGCCCTTGCCGGTGAGCACCAGGAACGGCGCACAACCGGCCACGAACCCGGCTTGCAGGTCGCGCAGCGAATCGCCTACGGTGACCACGCCGCCACGCAGGCTGATGCCGAAGCGCTTGGAAATTTCGTTGAACATGCCCGGCTTCGGTTTGCGACAATCGCAGTTATCGTCGGCGGCATGCGGGCAGAAGAACACGGCGTCGATATCGGCGCCCACCTGCTGCGCGGCATTGTGCATCTTCTGATGGATGGCATTGAGCGTCATCATGTCGAACAGGCCGCGGCCCACGCCCGACTGATTGGTGGCGACCACCACGCGATAGCCTGCCTGGTTGAGGCGGGCGATCGCTTCCAGCGAACCCTTGATCGGAATCCATTCCGCGGGCGACTTGATGAAGGCGTCCGAGTCGTGGTTGATCACGCCATCGCGATCCAGAATGATCAGCTTCATGTTCTTCTTACCCTATCCCTGAGAACTTGATGGATCTTATGCCGCCAGCTTGGAAATGTCGGCAACCTGGTTGAGCATCTGGTGCAATTCGGCCAGCAAAGCCTGGCGGTTCTTGCGCAGCTGTTCGTCTTCGGCGTTGACCATCACGTCGTTGAAGAACGCGTCGACGTTCTGGCGCAGTTGGGCCAGTGCTTTCAGCGCACCGCTGAAATTGCCTTGTGCATACGCGGCGTCGACTTGGGGTTTCAGCAGCAGCATGGCCGAATACAGCGCCTGTTCGGCGGCTTCGCGCAGCAGGCCGTTTTGTACGGTGCCGAGTTTATCCGCCTCACCACCCTCGATCTTCTTCAGGATATTGGTGATGCGTTTGTTGGCGGCGGCCAGTGCCTCGGCTTCCGGCAGCGCGGCAAAGGCTTGCACCGCATCCAGACGCTCGGTGATGTTGTCGAGCACTTCCGGTTGTTGCGCCACCACCGCCTCAATTTCGTTGGGCGAATAATTGCGCTCGCGCAGCAGGCCGCGCAGGCGATCGAACAGGAAGGCGCTGACGTCGGCGCTCGGATCCTTGAAATTGCTGTTGCCGGCGAACTGCGCCACGGCTGCCTGCAGCAAAGCAGGGATCGCCAGCGGCAGGCGCTTTTCAACCAGCATGCGCAACACGCCCAGCGCATGGCGGCGCAGCGCAAAGGGATCCTTGTCGCCGGTCGGTTGCAGGCCGATGCCCCAGATGCCGACCAGGGTTTCCAGCTTGTCGGCCAGCGCCACGGCGGTTCCGGTGGCGGACACCGGCAAGGCGTCGCCGGCGAAACGCGGCTGGTAATGTTCGGAGGCGGCCAGCGCGACTTCATCCGGCTCGCCGTCGTGACGCGCATAGTAGGTGCCCATGATGCCTTGCAGCTCGGGGAACTCTCCCACCATGTCGGTCAGCAGATCGGTCTTGGCCAGCAGGGCGCCGCGTTCGGCCAGGGCGACTGCGGTAGCGTCATTGCCCAGCAGTTTGGCAATCGCGCCGGCCAGCGCCTTGACGCGCTCGGTGCGCTGCAGCTGGTTGCCCAGCTTGTTGTGATACACGACGTTGGCCAGTTGCGGGACGCGGTCTGCCAGCGTCTTCTTCTTGTCTTGCTCGAAGAAGAATTTGGCATCCGACAGGCGCGGACGCACAACGCGTTCGTTGCCCTGGATGATGTGTTGCGCGTTGGCGGTTTCCAGGTTCGACACGATCAGGAAGCGCGAACGCAGCTTGCCGCTGGCGTCGGTCAGCGCAAAATATTTCTGGTTGGTCTGCATGGTCAGGATCAGGCATTCCTGCGGCACCGCCAGGAATTGATCGTCGAATTTGCATTCGTAGACCACCGGCCATTCGACCAGCGCAGTGACTTCGTCGAGCAGCGTTTCCGGCATCAGCACCTTGTCATCGCCGGCTTTGCCGAGCAGGTCGAGACGGATCTTTTCCTTGCGTTCCGCGAAGCCCGGGATGACTTTTCCTTTGCTGATCAGCGTCTCGACGTAGGTCTCGGGCGAGTCGATCGCGATCGCTCCCTGCGACAGGAAGCGATGGCCTTGCGTGATCTTGTCGGCGTCGAGGCCGAGGATGTTCAGCGGTACCACGCTGGCGCCGTGCAGCGCGATCAGGCGGTGTGCGGGACGAACAAAATGAACGGTATTGCCTGCGTCGCGGCCGTGCTGGCGCTGGTAGCTCATCACCTTCGGGATCGGCAGCTTGGCGACCGATTCTTCCAGTGCGGCTTGCAGGCCGGACTGCAGCGCGCCGCCCTTGGCGGTGTAGTTGTAGAAGAAGCTCTCGGCCTTGCCATCCTGGGCGCGTTCCAGCTGGTCAGGAGTGATCACGGTGGCGCCGACTTGCGCCGCCAGTGCTGCCAGTTTCTTGACCAGCGGCGCCGCCGGGCGGCCTTCGGCGTCGAGCGCGACGCTGACCGGCAATACCTTTTCGCGGATTGCCTTGTCCAGGGAGGTGGCGCGTACCTTGGTGATCGATACTGCCAGGCGACGCGGCGTCGCGTAAGCGGTGGCGACCGCGCCGTCTTCAAGGAAGTCGCGCGATTTCAGTCCATTGAAAATCCCGTTGGCAAAGACATCGCCCAGTTTGGCGAGCACTTTGGGCGGCAGTTCTTCGGTCAGGAGTTCTACTAAAAGTGTTTGAGTCATTTTCTGTTTTCTTGCCGATGTCTTGCTTATTGGCGCTGCGGCCGGCGTCAGCCGCAACGCGATCCGGTCACTACGTTATTCAGGCCGCCTGGCGGGACGCACTGGCGTCCGCCATCGGGAAGCCGAGGCGCTCGCGCGATTCGTAATACGCCTGCGCCACGGCGCGCGAGAGGTTGCGGATGCGGCCGATGTAGGCGGCGCGCTCGGTCACCGAGATGGCACCGCGTGCATCCAGCAGGTTGAAGGTGTGCGCCGCCTTCAGGATCATTTCGTAGGCCGGCAGCGCCAGCGGCACTTCCAGCAGGCGCTTGGCTTCCGCCTCGTAGTTGCCGAACAGCGAGAACAGGAAGTCGGTATTCGAATATTCGAAGTTGAAAGTCGATTGCTCGACTTCGTTCTGATGGAATACGTCGCCGTAGGTCAGCTTCTTCTTGAAGCCGTTCTCCACCCATTCGGTCCAGACCAGGTCGTAGACGTTTTCAACGTTTTGCAGGTACATCGCCAGGCGTTCGATGCCGTAGGTGATTTCGCCGAGCACCGGCTTGCAGTCGAGGCCGCCGACTTGCTGGAAGTAGGTGAATTGCGTCACTTCCATGCCGTTGAGCCAGACTTCCCAGCCCAGGCCCCAGGCGCCCAGCGTCGGGTTTTCCCAGTCGTCTTCGACGAAACGCACATCGTTCTGCTTCAGGTCCAGGCCAAGCGCTTCGAGCGAACCGAGATACAGATCGAGGATATTCTCAGGCGCGGGCTTGAGCACTACCTGGTATTGGTAATAGTGCTGCATGCGGTTGGGGTTTTCGCCATAGCGACCATCCTTGGGACGACGCGATGGCTGCACGTAAGCTGCGCGCCATGGCTCGGGGCCGATCGCGCGCAGGAAGGTCGCGGTATGCGACGTGCCGGCGCCGACTTCCATGTCGTAGGGCTGGAGCAATGCGCAACCTTGCGCATCCCAATATTCTTGCAACTTGAGAATGATCTGTTGAAATGTAAGCATCTTTTTATGTTGCCGGGTGATGGCAGGCAAGGAATTGCTAAAACCCTGAATTTTAGCGGTTTTTGAAGGGACCATGCGGTCCAAACACAGGAACCGGAAGGAAATAGCAAAGAAAGGAGCAAAGAAAAATGCGCAGAAACTAGCGTTTGCGGCGTGACAGCAGCCAGGCCGCCGCCAGCGCGGCGAACGCCAGCGCCAGCATCAGCTTGTTGCCAAGCAGGATGTAGGGGGTCTGGCCCTGGAAGCCTTGGACCGATGCGCTCAGCATGTTGCGCGTATAAGGCTGCAATTCGGACACCAGCTGGCCCTTGGGGCCGATCACGGCGGTGGCGCCGGTGTTGGTCGCGCGCAGCATCGGACGGCCGGTTTCTAGCGCACGCATCTGGGAAATCTGCAAGTGCTGCGGCAGGGCGATCGAATTGCCGAACCAGGCGATATTGGACAGGTTCAGCAGCATGCTGGCCTGCGGCTGGCCTGCGTAGTAGGCGCCGCCGAGCTGGGCGGCGATTTCTTCTCCGAACAGATCCTCGTAGCAGATGTTGGGCATGACCCATTGTTGCTTCACCTGGAACGGCAGCTGCAAAGGCTTGCCCCGCGTCATGTCGCCCAACGGGATATTCATCAGGTCGACGAACCAGCGGAACCCGAGCGGGATGAATTCACCGAAAGGCACCAGATGATGTTTGTCATAGCGATACGGCGTGCGTTCGCTGCCCGGGTCGGGCGAAAAACCGACCATGCTGTTGGCGTACTGGCCCGGGCCGTCCGACAAGGGGATCCCCAGCGCCAGGTGGCTGCCCGACGTCTGTACAAAGCGCGCCAGGCGAGCCAGGTAGTCGGGCGGCAGCTGCTGCGGCAGCAGCGGCACCGCAGTTTCCGGCGTGGCGATCAGGTCGGCCGGCGCACTGCGGATCATATCGTCGTACATCATCAGTGACGACAGCAGGGCTTCGTTGGAAAACTTCAGTTCCTGCGGAATATTTCCTTGCAGCAATCGTACGCTGATCGGCTGTCCCGCTGCCCGGGTCCAGTCGACCGCATGCAGCACGACGCCGGCGCCGGCAAGCAGCAGCGTCAGCGCGGCGGGCAGCAGCCGCGGACCGGTGCGCAGGCTCAGCATGGCAAGGCTGCCGGCGACGATCGCGGCAATCCAGGCCAGGCCGTAGACGCCGACCACGGGCGCGAAGCCGGCCAGCGGACCGACATTGTGCGCGTAGCCCGACGTCAGCCACGGGAAACCGGTGAACAACCAGCCGCGCAGCCATTCCGACAAGGCCCACAGCGCCGGCAACAGCAGCAGCAACACGACAACCTGTGGCGCCGCCCAGCGCCGCCGCAGCCAACACGCGAGTGTCGCAGTCAATGCTGCATAGAGGCCCAGGTAAGCTGCCAGCAAACCCACTGCCAGCGCCGCCATCCATGCCGCCATGCCGCCATAGTCATGCATGCTGATGTAGAGCCAATGCACGCCGCAGGCCGCCCAGCCGAAGCCGTACAGCCAGCCGGTCAGGGCATTGCGGCGGAAGGAGGCGGTACGGGAGATCTGGCGGAACAGCCAGGCCAGCGTGAGGATCTGCACCGGCCAGATGTTGAACGGTGCGAACGCCAGCACGTTGGCGACGCCGGCCAGCAAGGCGAACAGCGCCGTCCAGCGTGCAAAGCGTGAGGCCGTCGGAGTAGTGGCGATAGCCGCAGCATCGGTCGAGTCAGCAGGGATAGGCGAAGAAGAATTCACGCGAAAAACTATTGTTCTTCCTCGGCTGCCGGGGTGTCCGGCAGTTTTTCCACCAGCAGCACATGCGCCTGGCGAGCATCGGCACGCAATACTTCGAAGCGCAAGCCGGCGATGTCGAATTCGTCGCCCTTGCGCGGCACGCGGCCGAGGTGGTTGGCGACCAGACCGCCGATGGTGTCGGCGTCTTCATCGGAGAAGGCGGTTTCCAGCGTCTCGTTGAGCTGGGTGATTTCAGTCAGTCCCTTGATGCGCCAGCGCGGACCGTGGGCGCCGTCCTTGATGGCGAGGATATTGTCTTCTTCCTCGTCGAAATCGTATTCGTCTTCGATGTCGCCGACGATTTGTTCCAACACGTCTTCAATCGTGATCAGGCCGGCGACGCCGCCGTATTCGTCGACCACGATGGCCATATGGTTGCGGTTGGCGCGGAAGTCGCGCAGCAGTACGTTGAGGCGTTTGGATTCGGGAATGAATACCGCCGGGCGCAGCATGTCGCGTACATCGAAGGATTCTTCTGCGTAATAGCGCAGCAGGTCCTTCGCCAGCAGCACGCCGACCACCTTGTCGCGCTCGCCTTCGACCGCCGGGAAGCGCGAATGCGAGGTCGACAGCACGTCGGGCATCCAGGTTTCGATCGGCTTGCTGATATCGATGGTGTCCATCTGCGAACGCGGCACCATGATGTCGCGCACGGCGAGATCGGATACCTGGAACACGCCTTCGATCATCGACAGCGCATCGGCGTCGATCAGGTTGCGTTCATGGGCGTCATGCAGTACCTCGAGCAGTTCTGCTCGGTTTTCTGGCTCGGGGGAGATGAGGGCGGTGAGGCGTTCGAACAGGGAGCGGTGGGGTTTAGCGTCAAGAGATTTGACGCTGCTAGAGTGATCTTGCATATGGCGTGAGCCGTGGGTCCGACGTTGTTTCGATGAGCCATAGGATACAACAAATATATGACAAATCTACTAAAACCCCATTTTCACGCCCGTCGCGCGCAACGAATGCGATCGGCACGCCGAAGCAAATTGCAACAGTTTCCCAACGGACATGTCCACGGCGAGGGATGCCGCAGACATGTCGAAAGAAACGAAGCTTACTTCTTCATTTCATCTTTTTTCATTTCATCCTTGCCCATGCCGTCCTTGGCCATGGAATCCTTTTTCATCTTGTCCTTTTTCATACCATCCTTCTTCATGCCATCTTTTTTCATGCCGTCCTTGGACATCGAATCCTTGGACATCGAATCCTTGGACATGTCGTCCTTGGCCATCGTATCGGCAGCGTAGGCGCCCGAAACAGCAGCCATCATCAGACAGGCGAACAGGGTCGAGAGTGCTTTTTTCATGTGAATCTCCTAGATGTTGAAAATTGGCAAAAGCGCCATGACTACGGCGGATGCTTGGCGCATTGCTAAGCGCCGCCGAACCAGTTATACCCCTGGTCTTCCCAGTAACCGCCGGGGTAAGTGTTGGTTACTTCGATCGAAACGATATGCTTCGGATTCTTGTAGCCCAGCTTGGTGGGCATGCGCAGCTTCATCGGGAAGCCGTATTTCGGCGGCAATATTTCACCGTCATACGTCAGCGTCAGCTGCGTTTGCGGATGCAGCGCCGTGGCCATGTCGATGCTGGTGTAATAGTCGTCGGCGCAACGGAAGGCAATATACTTCGCGCCCAGGTCGGCGCCGACGTGTTTGAGGAATCCGGCAAAGGGCACGCCGCCCCAGCGGCCGATCGCACTCCAGCCTTCGACGCAGATGTGGCGCGTGATCTGCTCCACTTGCGGCAGCCGGCGTAGCTCGGCCAGCGACCAGGTGCGGCGAAGGGTGATGAGGCCTTTAAGATCGAGACGATAGGCGTCGCCGTCGACTTCGGTGATGTCGTCCTCGCCATAAAATGCGTTGAACGGAAACGGCCGCGTGATCATCGACGCCGGATAAGTCGGCGCCAGTTTGTTCGGATCGAACAGCCAGGCCTGCACCCCATCGTTCATGCGTGAAATCGTCGACAGCATGCGGTTCACCGACTCCTGCTCGGTGAGGTTGCAGCCGCTCAGCAGCGACAGGCCGCCCAGCGTCAGCGCGCGCTTGCCGAACAAGCGTCGCGACGGCATCGACAATTCCAGTTCGCGGCGCGCGTCCTTGAGGATCAATTCGCCGTCGAGCGCGGACGGCAGGTGATTTGGTTTCTTGATCATGGTAAGTTCTCCGTTCAGCGTCCGCGCAACATGGCCAGCAAGGTGCGCGGCACCAGCGCCACCATCGCGACATGGACGGCAATGAACAGCACCAGGAAACTCATCGCGAAGAAATGCACGACGCGTGCGTTGTCATAGCCGCCCATCAGGTCGCGCAGCAAAGGCAGCTGTACCGATTTCCAGATCGCCAGGCCCGACACCACCACCAGCACGAGGTCGGCGATGACCGAGAGATACGCCAGCTTTTGCACGGCGTTGTAGTGGTCCAGCGACGCGTGCTGCAGCTTGCCTTTGAGCGCCTGTACGAAATCGCGGACGACTTCCATCGGTCGCAGCGGGAAGAACTTGCGCCGTGCACGTCCGCTCAGCAGGTTGATTGCGAGATAAATGACGCCGTTGAGCGCCAGCAGCCACATCGCCGCGAAATGCCATTGCAATGCACCGCCCAGCCAGCCGCCCAGGGTCCATTCCTTGGGAAACGTAAATGGGAAAATCGGCGAGGCGTTATAGATGCGCCAGCCGCTCAGGATCATGAGCACGACGGCCAGCGCATTGGTCCAGTGCGTGACGCGCAGCCACAGCGGATGGATGGTCGCGGACGTCGGAAGGGCGGGGGTGCGGATGTTCAAGTTCGTCTCCTCAATGCCTGTTTCATGCAGCTTGGTCGGACCAACTTGCGGTTTCTTACAAGAAATCTGAAAAAAAGTGAAAATTGCCGGCACAATCGTGCCCGCAGCACCAGGCAAGACCCGCGCGGAAAAATAATTGTCAGTGAAATGTAAGAAACGATGCCCTGCCGCGACCAACGTGCAGGGAGCCGGAGAACGGCGCTGAAAGCGCGACTGCGGATTGGCTGATTTACAATGCCGACCGGAGCGCCACAGGAGCAATCATATGAACTGCAAGGAAGCACATCGCGTCTTGTGCGAGGCGCAAGACAGCAAATTGTCCTTTGCCCGGCGGCTGACGCTGCGCTGGCATCTGGCTATTTGCGACCACTGCACGCGCTTCGGCCGGCAATTGGATTTCATGCGCACGGCGGTGCGGCGTTACCGCGACGGCGGGGATGGGAAATAGTTCGGAGCAGTAATAGAGGGACAACAATGCCGGCGCAGCGCAAGGCTGTGGCCGGTAATGTTCAGAGCTGCAGACGTTATACCGGCCTTGCCGGCGTTACCGGCGATCCGCGTAAGGATCGGCGAAACCCAGGCCTGCCAGAATATCGGTTTCCAAGGTTTCCATTTCAGCCGCTTCTTCTTCGTCTTCGTGATCGTAGCCCTGTGCATGCAGCACGCCGTGCACGATCAGATGCGCCGCATGGTCCAGCAGCGGCTTGTTCTGTTCCAGCGATTCTTTTTCCAGCACATCGGTGCACAGGATGATGTCGGCCTGGGTCACTTCGGCGTCTTCGTCTTCCGTGTAGGCAAACGTCAGCACGTTGGTGGCGTAATCCTTTTCGCGGTACTCGCGGTTGAGCGTGCGGCCTTCTTCGGCGTCGACGAAACGGATCGTCAGTTCCGCCGGTGCAAACAGCGCCGCCTGGATCCAGCGACGGATCTGCGGACGCGGCACGCTTTCCTTGAGGCGCGGATCGGCGTACTGGACGGACAGTGTCAGTTTATTTTTTTGCATGGCGTGGCTTGGCCGACTGGGTCAGGCCTTGGCTGAGGCGTTTGACGGCGGTGCTGGAAGTGACGTGTGCACTGTGGGAGTTATGGGAGTTGCCGGCGCCCGACACCGCTTCATAGGCGTCGACAATGCGTGCAACCATCGGATGGCGCACTACGTCGCTGCTGGTGAAGCGCGAGAACGCGATGCCGCGCACGTCATGCAACACATTGAGCGCGTCGACCAGGCCGCTCTTCTGGCCATGGTGGAGGTCGATCTGGGTGACGTCGCCGGTGACGACGGCTTTGCTGCCGAATCCGATGCGGGTAAGGAACATCTTCATCTGCTCCGGCGTCGTGTTCTGCGCCTCGTCGAGAATGATGAAGGCGTGGTTCAGCGTGCGGCCGCGCATGTAGGCCAGCGGCGCGATTTCGATCGCCTGTTTCTCGAACAGTTTCTGCGTGCGATCGAAACCGAGCAGGTCGTACAACGCGTCATACAGCGGACGCAAATACGGATCCACCTTTTGCGCCAGATCGCCCGGCAGGAAGCCCAGGCGTTCACCGGCTTCCACCGCCGGGCGCGTCAGCACGATGCGCTGCACGGCGTCGCGTTCCAGTGCGTCCACCGCGCAGGCCACCGCGAGGTAGGTCTTGCCGGTGCCGGCCGGGCCGACGCCGAAGGTGATGTCGTGCTCGAGGATGGCGTGCAGGTACTGGCTCTGATGCGGCGTGCGGCCGCGCAGGTCGTGCTTGCGCGTCTTAAGCACCGGGCTTTCGATTTCGGTCTTGTCTTTCTTGCCGAGCGCGATATCCGCATCGTCGAGCTCGGCGTCGATGGTCGCGGTGGCGCGTTGTTCGACCAGCGCCAGCTGAATATCTTCTACCGACACCGGCTTGTCGGCGCGCGGGTAGAAGCGATCGAGGACGGCGACCGCGCGCTCGGCATTGGCGCCGCTGACGATGAACTTCTCGCCGCGACGGAAAATCGTCACGTCAAGGGCGGACGAGATCTGCCTCAGGTTTTCATCGAGCGGACCGCACAGATGCGCCAGGCGCTTGTTGTCGAGCGGTTGCGGAATGAAATAGTGAGGCTGGTTGGGTGATTTTTTCAATCTGGCTCGTTGTCGTCAGGTGGAATTAAATAACGGGTGGCGGCGTCATTGCTTGACGATGATCTCGCCGCGCAGTGAAAACGCGAGGCTCTGCACGATGGTGACGTCGACCATTTCGCCGACCAGGCGGGCGCCGTGCGGGCCGCCGTCGAAATTCACCACGCGGTTGTTTTCCGTGCGGCCTTGCAATTCGTTCGGATTCTTCTTCGATGGGCCTTCGACCAGGATGCGCTGGACCGTGCCGAGCATGGCCTGGCTGATCTTGCTGGCATTGTCCTGCACCACCGCCTGCAAATGTTGCAGGCGCTTCAGCTTGATGTCGGCCGGTGTGTCGTCGGCCAGGTTGGCGGCCGGCGTGCCGGGCCGCGGGCTGAAGACAAAGCTGAAGCTGCTGTCGAAGCCGATATCGGTAATCAGCTTCATCAGCGCGTTGAAGTCTTCGTCGGTCTCGCCCGGGAAGCCGACGATGAAGTCGCTCGAAATCGTGATGTTGGGACGTACTTCGCGCAGGCGACGCAGCACCGATTTGTATTCCAGCGACGTGTAGCCGCGCTTCATGGCCGCCAGGATGCGGTCGGAACCATGTTGCGCCGGCAGGTACAGGTGATCGACCAGCTTGGGCACCTTGGCATAGGTGTCGATCAGGCGCTGGGTGAATTCCTTGGGATGGCTGGTGACGAAACGGATACGCTGGATGCCGGGCATCTCGGCGATGTATTCGATCAGCAGCGCGAAGTCGGCGATCTCGCCGTCCTCCATGACGCCGCGGAAGGCATTGACGTTCTGGCCCAGCAGCGTGATTTCCTTGACGCCTTGTGCCGCCAGTCCGGCCACTTCGGTCAGCACGTCGTCGAAGCGGCGCGACACTTCCTCGCCGCGCGTGTAAGGCACCACGCAGTAGCTGCAGTATTTGCTGCAACCTTCCATGATCGACACGTATGCCGTCGCGCCCTCGACGCGGGCCGGCGGCATGTGATCGAATTTCTCGATTTCAGGAAAACTGATGTCGACCTGCGGACGGCCGGTAAAGCGGCGTTCGCTGATCATCTGCGGCAGGCGATGCAGGGTTTGCGGACCGAACACCATGTCGACGAAGGGCGCGCGCTTGACGATGGCTTCGCCTTCCTGCGAGGCTACGCAACCGCCGACCCCGATCAGCAGGTCGGGATTGCTCTTCTTCAGCTCACGCAGGCGGCCGAGGTCCGAGAACACTTTTTCCTGCGCCTTTTCACGCACCGAACAGGTGTTGAGCAGGATCACGTCGGCGTCTTCCGGACGGTCGGTCTTGATCAGGCCGTCGGAAAGGTTCAACACGTCGGCCATCTTGTCCGAGTCGTACTCGTTCATTTGGCAGCCGAAGGTTTTGATGAATACTTTTTTCTGCATAAATATCGTTCAGGCATGAGGGCGCGGCGGGAAGATTGGCCTGCGCTCGTGGACTTGCGGGCGCGTGGAGCGAGGTGCCGGCAAGGGAAGGCTGATCGAGGAAGAACTGCGATGACTGCAGTCGCGGCAGCCGGAAAGCCAGCTTGTGCGGCGCGATCCGGAGCCCCGGCAGTCGGTGCTTCCAAGGTTCGCGATTATAGCATCGGATGCCGCACGGAGCCGCAGGCAGGTGCGCATCCGGGGAGCTTGGAAACCGCCACCGAATTCCGCCGAAATACCTTTTTGACAACGCTTTGCCGCTATTCAGGCAGCCGATCCGTCAGCGAAGCAGTGCTCCAGCCAGTCCAGCGCCGCACGCAGGCGCGGCAACGTCCGCAGGTCGCGGTGGTACACCGCCCATGCCTCGCGCTGCAATTGCGGCTGCGATGGCGAATCGCCATCCACCACCGCCAGTTCCAGCTCCGGCGCCAACAGGTAGTGCGGCAGCAACGCCAGGCCGACGCCGGCACGTGCCGCCATGCATTGCGCCACCAGGCTGGTGCTGCGAAAGCGCACCGGATTGCCGCCCGCATGGTCGGCCAGCCATTGCGTCTCGGGAATGTCCGGCACGCCGTCGTCGAAGCCGATGAACGGCGCCGAACCCGGCGCGGCGCGCCATTCGGCCACTCGTTCGCGGCGCCCGCACAAGTAATAGCGGATCTTGCCCAGCTTGCGCGCAATCAGGTCGCCGTCCTGCGGCCGCGCGAAGCGGATCGCCAGGTCGGCTTCGCGGCGCGCCAAGCTAACGGTCTGATGGCTCATGCTGAATTCGATGTCGAGCTGCGGCCAGCGCTCCAACAGCGCCGGCAGGCGCGGCGCCAGGAACATGGTGGCCATGGCGTCGGTGCCGGCGATGCGCAACTTGCCTTCCATGCGGATGTCTTCACCCGCCAGGCGGCGCGCCAGCTGGGTGGTCTGCGCCTGCATGTCGCGCGCGGCGGCCAGGACGGTTTCCCCCAGCCGCGTCAATTCGGTATCGTCGCCGCGCCGCGTGAACAGCGGCCCGTGCAAGGCATGCTCCAGCGTCTGCAAGCGCCGGCTGACGGTGGCGTGGGTGACGCCCAGCATGCGCGCCGCACCGGAAAAGCTGCCCGATTCGATGAAGGCGGCAAAGGTGCGCAGTCCTTCCCAGTCGGCGGCGAAAGGTGCAAGCACGGCAGGAGGAACGGATGATGAGGGGGCTGTTAATTTATTCACGGACGTCTGCCTGTTTTTGTGAATTGATGAACGTATTTTAACCGTCTAGGATGATGCCATCCGCCCACCGATATCAAGGAGAACACTATGTCCATTCCGAAAACCCTGCTGCAGATTGCCGGCGCCGCGTCGCGTTCGCCAACATGGCAAGACGCTGCGCTGGTGCTGATCGATCACCAGACCGAATACACCACCGGCGGCGTGCCGCTGGCCGGCATCGACGCCGCCATCGGCGAGATCGCCGCCTTGCTCAGGCAGGCGCGCGCCGCCGGCGCACCGGTATTCCACGTGGTCCATCACGCCAAGCCTGGCGCGGCGCTGTTCGATCCGCAGCGCGAATTCGTCGGCATCATCGATGGGCTGCAGCCGCAGGACGGCGAAGTCACGGTAATCAAGGCGCTGTCGAATTCCTTCGCCGGCACCACGCTGGACGCCGAGCTGAAGAAAGCCGGAAAGAAGGAGTTGATCATCGCCGGCTTCGCCACCCACATGTGCATCAGCGCCACCACGCGCTCGGCGCTGGATCATGGCTATGTATCGACGATTGTTGCGGCGGCGTGCGCCACGCGCGACCTGCCGGACCCGCTGGGCAAGGGCGTGGTGCCGGCGGCGGAAGTGCAGCGCGCGACGCTGGCGGCGTTGGCTGATCGTTTTGCGACGATCGTGCCGGATGCCGCTGCTTTGAACTGACGGGGATAGTTACGTGACGGTCGGATTGATCCGCAGGTTCTTGAGGATGTCGCGCCACGTCACGATACCGACCGGCCTGAAGTTCAGGTCGACCACCGGCAGGCAGGAAATACCGTGGGTATTGAAGGAATGGATCGCGTCATCGACCGTGGCGCTTTCCTGCAGCACGATCGGGTGCCGCGTCGTGATCTGGTGCACGCGCTTGTTCAGGCTGGCGATGTCCTGGTAGGTTTCCCGGGCCGAGCCGATGTTCGGGCTCAGGGCCTTGAGCAGGTCGCGATCGGACACCACGCCCAGCAGCTTGTGCTCTTCCACCACCAGCAGGTGATGGAATTTCAGGTTGTCGAAAATCTCTTTGACCGTTTCCAGCTTGTCGTCCAGGGTGACGGTGACAAGCTTGGCGCTCATGATCTTCTTGATGCTGACTCCAGCCATTGCTCCTCCGTTGCGCTCCGTCGTTGATATGCCGGATTGTCCCTCATCTTGCGGGACGGGCCATAGACCTGAATCAAGTGCGCGTGAAAAACAAAAAAGCCGCTGATTCTTTCGAATCAACGGCTTACAGTGTCTTTGGTGGTGATAGGTGGACTTGAACCACCGACCCCAGCATTATGAGTGCTGTGCTCTAACCAACTGAGCTATATCACCAAAAGCAAGCCCGTGATTATGCTGTCTGATCACGCTGCTGTCAAGAAAATTTAAACCGCTGGTTGAAGTTTCGTCAACCAGCGCTTATGTATATCCAATCAATGTTCCAGCGCCTTGCGCACGTGCGCCATCACCGCTTGCGTGGCGTCGGCCGCGTTGCAGTCGATCACGATGCGCTCCGGTGTCGAGCGCAGCCAGGTGATCTGGCGTTTGGCCAGTTGTCGCGTGGCAATGATGCCGCGTTCGCGCATCTCGGCGCGGTCGTACTGGCCGTCGAGATATTCCCAGGCCTGGCGGTAGCCGACGCAACGCATCGAGGGCAGGCCCAGGTGCAGGTCGCCGCGGGCGCGCAGCTTGCGGACTTCGGCCAGCAGGCCGTCGTTGTCGAGCATGAGGTCGAAGCGGCGTGCAATGCGTTCGTGCAGCACGGCGCGGTCGGACGGCTCCAGCGCCAGCGGCAACAGCGTGAAGGGCAGCGTCGCCGCAGTCTTTTGCGTCAGCAGCGCCGACATCGGCCGGCCGGTCAGTTCGATGACCTCGAGCGCGCGCTGGATGCGCTGGCTGTCGTTGGGCTTGAGACGGGCGGCGGTTTCCGGGTCGAGGGTGGCGAGGCGCGCGTGCTGGGCCGGCACGCCGTCGCGGGCGGCTTCCTCGTCGAGACGCACACGCACGGCGGGATCGGCTTCGGGCAGGTCGTCGAGACCGTCGCGCAGGACCTTGAAATACAGCATGGTGCCGCCGACCAGCAAGGGCAGCTTGCCGCGTGCGCGGATCTCTTGCGCCAGGCGCAGCGCGTCGTTGCGGAACTGCATGGCCGAGTAGGCTTCGGTCGGGTCGAGGATGTCGATCAGGTGGTGCGGCACGCTGGCGAGTTCGTCGGCGTTGGGTTTGGCGGTGCCGATGTCCATTTCGCGATACACCAGCGCCGAATCGACCGAGATGATTTCGCAGGGAATGTGTTTGGCGATTTCCAGCGCCGCCGCGGTCTTGCCGGAAGCGGTCGGTCCCATGATGGCGACCGCAAGGGGTGCCAAGGGTACTACTGGTGGAGCAACCATCCTATTGACCGCGCAGGAAGAGTTTGTCCATGTCGGACAAGGCCAGCTGGCTCCAGGTCGGGCGGCCATGGTTGCACTGGTCTGCGCGCTCGGTGGCTTCCATCTGGCGCAGCAGCGCGTTCATTTCCGGCACGGTCAGGCTGCGGTTGGCGCGCACGGCGGTGTGGCAGGCCAGTGTGCCGAGCAGCTCGTTGCGGCGCTCGAGCAGCACCCGCGAGCCGCCGAATTCGCGCACGTCGCGCAAGACGTCGCGCGCCAGCGTCTGGGCGTCGGCGTTCTTGAGCAGCGCCGGCACCGCGCGCACGGCCAGCGTGGTCGGCGACATCGCGGCGATGTCGAAACCGAGGGCGCTCAAGGTCTCCTGATGTTCTTCCACGGTGCCGACCTCGACGGCGTCGGCGTAGAAGGTCACCGGGATCAGCAGCGGCTGTACGAACATGCTGTTGTCGTCGAGCGCGTTCTTCAACTGCTCATACAGGATGCGTTCGTGGGCGGCGTGCATGTCGACCACCACCAGGCCCTTGCTGTTTTGCGCCAGCACGTAAATGCCATGCAGTTGCGCCAGTGCGAAGCCGAGCGGGAAGTCGTCGGCTGGCAGCGTTTGCGAGTTGGTGCCGCCCGACCCCGGCATGGCGAAAGCGCCCGGCGCCGCTTCGTCGCCGAAGGTCGACGCCATGTCCAGATTGGTCTGCACGCCGGGTTGGAACAGCGCGCCATATTCTGCCGTGTTCTGCGCCACACCGAAACCGCCGGCGGAAAAATTCGGCCTCAGCTGTGCGCCGAACTCCGCTTGGTGCTGAGGCTGCTGATAAGGCTGTTGCATTTGCTGATCGCGCATCCACGGCAGCGGACCGTTGCCTGCGGCTTGCGGCGCAGGCGCATTGCCGAACGACGTCGCCGATGTTGCCGCCAGCGCGCGGCTGACCGCGTGGAACACAAACTGATGCACGCTGCGGCTGTCGCGGAAGCGCACTTCGATCTTGGACGGATGGACGTTGACGTCGACCAGCGCCGGATCGAGATCAAGCGACAGCGCGTACGACGGATAGCGGTCGCCGTGCAGCACGTCCTGGTAGGCGGCGCGCACCGCATGCACCAGCAGCTTGTCGCGCACGAAGCGGCCGTTGACGTAGAAATACTGGCCGTCGGCGCGCGCCTTGGAGGCGGTCGGCAAACCGACGAAGCCGTGCAGGCGCAGCGGACCGGCGCTCTCGTCCAGCGGCAGGCGCGCGTTGGCGAATTCGTCGCCGAGAATGTGGGCGCTGCGCTTGGCGAATTCGCCGGTGTTCCAGTGATCGACGGTCTTGCCATTGTGGGTCAGCGAGAACGTCACGTCCGGACGCGCCAGCGCAATGCGGCGCACGACTTCGGCGCAATGGCCGTATTCGGTCTGTTCGGATTTCAGGAACTTGCGCCGCGCCGGCGTATTGAAATACAGGTCCTGCACATCGATGGTGGTGCCGGGCGCGCCGGAAGCAGGCACGACGCTGCCTTCCTGCGACCCGGTGATTTCCCAGGCGTGGGCGGCGTCGGCCGTACGCGTGGTCAGCGTCAGTTGCGCGACCGAGGCGATCGAGGCCAGCGCTTCACCGCGGAAACCCAGCGTGCCGACGTTTTCCAGGTCGCTCAGCGACGCGATCTTGGAGGTGGCGTGACGCGCCAGCGCCAGCGGCATCTGCTCCGGCGCAATGCCGCGGCCGTTGTCGGTGATGGCGATACGTTTGACGCCGCCTTGTTCCAGGCGCACGGTAATCTGTGTGGCGCCGGCATCAAGCGCGTTCTCCAGCAATTCCTTGACGACGGCGGAAGGACGTTCGATGACTTCGCCGGCCGCGATCTGTGAAATCAGCTGGTCGGGCAGGGCCTGGATCGGGCGAAGAGGGCGGGGCGGGCGATCTGGTGCATTCATCCGGCGATTATACCGCCAGCAGGCTCCGGGATCGCCCCGAGCCTGCTGTGCCGATTGTGGCGGCTAGAGAGGTTAGAACTGTTCCCAGTCGTCGTCCTTGGATGGCGCCGGCAGGGATTTCTTTGCGGATGGGAGTTTGGCGACCGGCGCGGCTTTCGGTGCAGCAGAAACCGGTTTCAACGGGGCGGAAGTCTTGGCAACGACTTTGCGCACCGGGGCTGCAGCTGCAGTTCCGGATGCTGCAGCGCCGAACGCCATGGCATGCGTTTCGTCCAGCTTGAAGGTGCTGACCGAGGCGGTCAGCTTGTGCGCCTGGTCTTGCAACGATTGCGCGGCAGCGGCGGCTTGCTCGACCAGCGCGGCGTTTTGCTGCGTGGTTTGTTCCATCTGCACGATGGCATGGTTGACCTGCTCGATGCCGGTGCGTTGCTCCTGGCTGGCCGAGCTGATTTCGCCGACGATGTCGGTCACGCGCTTGACGCTGGCGACCACTTCGCCCATGGTCGCGCCGGCTTGCTCGACCAGCTTGCTGCCGGCTTCGACCTTCTCGACCGAATCGTCGATGAGCCCCTTGATTTCCTTGGCGGCGGCGGCCGAGCGTTGCGCCAGGCTGCGCACTTCCGAGGCGACGACCGCAAAGCCGCGACCCTGCTCGCCGGCGCGGGCGGCTTCCACCGCAGCGTTCAGGGCGAGGATATTGGTCTGGAAGGCGATGCCGTCGATCACGCTGATGATATCGACGATCTTGCGTGAGGACTCATTGATCGAACCCATGGTGTCGATCACCTTGCCGACCACGGCGCCGCCTTGCGAGGCCACTTCCGAGGCCGATAGCGCGAGCTGGTTGGCCTGGCCGGCGTTGTCGGCATTCTGCTTCACGGTCGAGGTCAGTTCTTCCATGGCGGAGGCGGTCTCTTCGAGCGAACCGGCTTGCTGTTCGGTGCGGCTCGACAAGTCGAGGTTGCCGGTGGCGATTTCGCTGGAGGCCGTGGTGATCTGCTCGGTGCCCTGGCGCACGTCGGCGACCACGTGTGCGAGTCCTTCACTGATGCCGTTGACGGCGCGCATGAGCTGGCCGATTTCGTCCTGCTGACCGTCGCTGACGCGTACGCGCGCAGTCAGGTCGCCGCTCGCCAGCAAGTCGGCGGCGGCGCGGGCGCGCGCCAGCGGACGCGTCACGACCCGTTTGATCACCATCGTCAGCACCACGCCCACCAGCAGCAGGAAGGCCGCGCCGAACAGCATGAAGCGGTTGCGCATGGCGGCGATTTCCTTGGTCACTTCTTCGGCGTAGGTCTCGCCGACGATGACCCAGTTCCAGGCCGGGAATTGCGAGAAGGCGACGATCTTTTCTTCGCCGCTGTGGCCGGCGGTGTCCGGGTTGTCCCACATGTAGCGCATCACGCCTTGCTTCTTGGCCAGCATGTCCTTGATGAACTCCTTGCCGTCGACGTCTTTGAGTCCCAGCAGGTTCTTGCCTTCATCCTTCGGACCGGCCAGCAGCGTGCCGAAATCCTTGCCTTCCTTGGCATTGAGCACGTAGAAGAAACCGGTCTCGCCGATCTTCAGCGCCTTGATCTTGTCCTTGAGCGCCTTGATGTCGCCGGAGATGTCGACGCCCACATACAGCACGCCGATAAGTTGGCCGGCGGCATCCTTGATCGGCACGTACTTGGTGATGTATTGCTTGCCGAACAGCGTGGCGATGCCGCTATAGGACTTGTCTGCCTTCAAGGCTGCGTAGCCGGGGTGCGCGCGGTCGAGCAAGGTGCCCACCGCACGTTCGCCGTCTTCCTTCTTGACCGAGGTCGAGACGCGCACGAAGTCGTCGCCGGTCTTGGCGAAGATGGTGGCGGTGACGCCGGTCTGCGCGGTGAAGCGGTCGGGAATCGCGAAGTCGAGGTTGAGGTCGGTGTCGCCGTTGCGCAGCACCGGCGTGGCCTTGTCGCCGATCTGTACGGTGCGGTTGGCATCCAGCGTGAACTTGCCCGGGAAAGCGTTGGAGAACATGTTGGAGAAGCGTTCCACCTGGCTGTTCACCGAGCGGTCGAACATCTCGACCATGTTGACCACGCCGCGCGTTTCGCCGCTGATCTGGTTCATCGAGCGCTGCTCCAGCATGGCCGACGTAGAGAGGTCGATCAGCAGGATGGCCGCGACGAACAGCGCGCCGACCAGCGCGAGGGTGAGGGAAGTCAGCTTGGTGCCGACGGCCCAGCTGCGATAGTGGAAGGCAGAAGTTTGCATGGTGTGGTTTTCTTTTTGTTGAGGCGCAAGGCGCCGGGACCGCGAGCATTCGTTGTGGGACGAACTTAAGCAAACGTTTGCGCGTGCGCGGCTGGTTAGAAATAATTCAGTTTTTTGAACGCGAGCAAGTATAGCCAACTTCGCTTTTCATGCGGTCTCATTTGAGCCAAAAAACAACGTAACTCTTTGTTTATGAACCAGTTTTAGCGGTAAGACCAATGAAAAACAGTGCAATGATGCTACGTAATATTGTTTCCCTGATAAAACTTTCAGAGAAAATTGTCGATCTTGAAATTTTTCAGCCAATGCTCAAACACCGTGGCCAGCATCGGTCGAGAAAACAGGTAGCCTTGCGCCACATCGCATCCCTGCTGTTTCAGCAAATCGTATTGCCGCTTGTCTTCGACGCCTTCGGCCACCACGATCAGGTCGAGGCTCTCACCGATGCGGATGACCGCATTGGTCAGCGCCAGCACCGTCTGGTCGCGGTCCATATCGCGCACGAAGCTCTGGTCCAGCTTGAGCTCGCACACCGGCAGGTTGCGCAGGTAGCCGAGACTGGAATAGCCGGTGCCGAAATCGTCCATCGCCAGCTTCACGCCTTGCGCATGCACTTCGCGGATGGTGCGCGTGGTGCTCGGGTTGGTGTCCATCATCACGGTTTCGGTGATTTCCAGCGTCAGGTCGCCCGGCGCCAGTGTGAAGCGATGCAGCAGGCCGGCGATGAACTGCGGCAGTTCCAGGTCGTGGAAATTGGTGGACGACAAGTTGACCGACACCGACGGCACATTGATGCCGCGCCGGCGCCAGTCGTGCAGCTGGAAGCACGCTTCTTCCAGCGCCCATTTGCCGAGCTCGCCGATCAGGCCGCATTCTTCCGCAATCGGGATGAAGCGCGCCGGCGAGACCTGGCCGAGCTGGTCATGATGCCAGCGCGCCAGCGCCTCCACGCCGTGCAACAGGCCGGTGTGGAAACTGACCTGCGGCTGGTAATGCAATTCGAAATCGCCGCCACGCAACGCATCCCGCAGCGCGCCTTCGAGCGCCAGGCGTTCCTGCGCCTGGGAGTTCATTTCGTCGCTGAAGAAGCTGAAGCGGCCACGGTTGTTGGCCTTGGTCTGGTACATCGCCATGTCGGCGCGATGCAACAGGATTTCGATTGTTTCGCCGTTGTCGGGGAACAGGCTGATGCCGATGCTGGCCGAGGGCGTCAGCGACACGCCGGCGATATGACAGGGTAGCGCCAGGCTGGTCTGGATCCGCTTGGCAACGTCAGTAACGCGGTTGAGGTCGCATTGCGTCAACACAATGACGAACTCATCGCCGGACAAGCGGCCGACGATGTCGGATTTGCGGGCCTCGATCTGCAGGCGGGCGGCGACCGTGCGCAGCAGTTCGTCGCCCGCCTGGTGCCCGAGCGAATCGTTGATCTGCTTGAAGCGGTCAAGATCGATGAACAGCACCGCCAGCGGGATCTTGGTGCGCGCTGCGTTGGCGATGGCCTGGTTGGCGTTGACCAGCAGCAGGCTGCGGTTGGGCAGCCCCGTCAGCGAATCGTAGAACGCCAGCCGGTGGATGCGTGAGCGCGTTTCCTCGCGCTCCAGCGCCAGCGCGCACAAGTGCAGGCTGGCTTCCACCAGGCGGTGGTGGAAAGGATCGGGGCGGCGCTTGCCGTGATAATAGAACGCGAACGTGCCGATGACGCGACCGTCGGCCGATTTGATCGGTGTCGACCAGCACGACTCGAGCCCGATCGGCAGCACCAGGTCGCGATAGTCGGTCCACAGCGGATCGGTGGCGATGTCGGCCACTTCCACGGGTTCGGCGCGGAACGCTGCGGTGCCGCAAGCACCCACGCACGGTCCGATCGCCAGACCTTCGAGGGCGCGGCTATATTCTTCGGGCAGGCTGGGGCCGGCCACCGGATGCAGCAGGCCGTTCTCATCGACGCGCAGGATCGAGGCCACCACATCGGGCGCAATGCGTTCGAGTTCCACGCACACCATGGTCAGCACTTCCTGCAGGCTGGCTTCACGCACCATGGCATTGAGCGTCTTGTACTGCAAGACTTCGTGCATCTTGGTATTGGTGATGTCGGTCAGGATGCAGACCGCATTGATCAGTTTGCCGTCGCCGTCGAGGATGGGATTGACCACGGTCGACACCCACAGCGGATGGCCCTGTTTGTCGACCATCATTTCTTCACCGTGGAAGCTGCGACCCTCGGCGATCACCGCATAGCAATCCTCGATCAGCTTGAGGATGGCGGTCTGTCCTTCGAACAATTCACGCGGCCGGCGGCCGATGACTTCCTCTGCAGTGAAGCCGAGCATGCGGCTGAAACCGGTGTTGTGGAAGACGATGTGATTGGCGTCGTTGGTGATGAATACCGCGTTGTCGGTTTCATTGATGCCCAGCGACAGCAAGTGCTGGTACTCGCGGTCGCGCTGCTCGCGCACCATGCGGTACGACACATCCGAGCCGATGCTGATGATCTTGATCGGTTTGCCTTCGAGGTCGAACACCGGCGTGTAAGTGGCTTCCCACCACACCGGCCGGCCGTCGCGGGCGATGCGTTTGAAGCGGCCGGAAAAGAACCTGCCCTGGTTGACGTCGCGCCAGAAGTTATCGTATTCCTGGCTGCCGACGTAGTCCGGCTCGCACAGAAAGCGATGGTGCTTGCCGACGATCTCTTCGGGCAGATAGCCCATGGTCTTGAGATAGTTGCCGTTGGCGCCCACGATGATGCCCTCGGCGGAAAATTCAATCACCCCGAGCGAACGGTTGAGCGCGCGCAGCACACTGTGCTTTTCCTGGGAATCGTCAATGTGGGCGGTAATGTCGGCGGCGATGGAGACCACGCGCAGCAAGCGGCCGTCGGCATCGAACACCGGATTGCAGGTCGCTTCCAGCCACAGCCGCGAGCCGTCGCTGCGCATGCGTTGCAAGGTGCCGGATACCACTTCGCCCTGATGCAGGCGACGCCAGAACTCGGCGTATTCAGGCGATTCGGCATGCGTGGGATTGCACAGCATGCGATGATGGTGACCGACGATGTCGCTTTCCCGGTACGCCATCAGCGTGAGGAAGTTGTCGTTGGCGGACAAGATCGTGCCGTCCGGCGCCAGTTCAAGGATGGCCATCGAGCGGGAAAACGCCGCCAGCAGCGCCTCCTTTTCCTCAAGGGAGCTGCGGCATTGCTGAAGCTCGAGGCCGATGCGTTCGGCGTCCATCATGGAGTCGTTCCCCTCCCGTTCCTTGACTGCACTCATACGCGTCAATTCTCCGCTCGGTATGATTATTCAGGGCATGCCAACAATCAGTCTGCGAGATGCGTTACTGCCAGGAACCGTGCAATGCGGCCAGCGCGCTTCCTGGCCGCAACCGGTTGGGTTCAAATCTGTAATGCGCATTCCGTGTCTCCCGCTTGGAGGACGTGCCGCCGCTTTTGTTGGGTAAGTGGCGCGGGCAATATCTCTTTTGTTATCGGAAACAAGTCGCTGTTCTTGAGCATGTCGATTAAATAAGTTTTTCTTTGAAACGATTTACCTGTCGGGCCCCATCTTTCGCACCAACATCGTTAAAACACCCCCGCCATCCAGCGGCTGAGCGCACTGTGGAGTAGTGTATGATTCCGGCGCAGCCCGAGCGGCGATCAACGAAATGAGTGTATGGATTACTTGCAGTTACTGGACGTGCTGTTGCACGTCGACAAGTCCCTCGGCATCCTGATAGAACAATACGGCACGATGATTTATGTCGTGCTGTTCCTGATCATCTTCTGCGAAACCGGCCTGGTGGTGTTGCCCTTTCTTCCCGGCGACTCTCTGCTGTTCATTGCCGGCACGTTTTGCGCCACCGGCGCAATGAACATCTGGTTGCTGATGTTCCTGCTGGTGATCGCCGCAGTGACCGGCAACACGCTCAACTATTGGATCGGCAGCGCCATCGGGCACCGCGTCTTCACACACAACTACCGCTGGCTCAATCCTGCCGCGCTGGCCAAGACCCACGCCTTCTACGAGAAGCACGGCGGCAAGACCATCATCCTGGCGCGCTTCACACCGATCGTGCGCACCTTCGCGCCTTTCATCGCCGGCGTGTCGGAGATGACCTTCATCCGGTTCCAGTTCTTCAACATCGTCGGCGCCCTGTTGTGGGTGGTCGGCCTGCTGGCGTTCGGCTACCTGTTCGGCAACTTGCCGTGGGTGCGCCAGAATCTCAACACGCTGGTCCTGATCGGCATCGCCGCCGCCATCCTGCCAATCGTGCTTGGCGGCGTATGGCAGTTCTACCGCAAGTTCCTTTCCAGACGTTCATAATCAACAAGGCCGAGGCGCCCTCAGGATTCTTCACCGCGTGTGTCCCGCATGCCGATGAGGGCAGGTTCTGCGGCGCGTCCGAGCCGTTTCGGGCGCCTTCGCGATCGCCGTCGGCTTTCTGCCGCAGGTGCGGGCGTCGTCCCCGAGCAACTGCGGCTCGCCCAGCTTGCATATCCCGACTTGCGTCAGCCGGTCGGCCCGGTGCTGCACGGATTGCACCGCTGCAGCCGCCTGTTCCGCCAACGTCGTGTTCTGTTGCGTGCTCTCATCCATTTGCGTGTTGGTCTGGTTGATCTATTCGATGCCGTTGCCCACTTTTGCCGCGGAGCCGTTGATCAGCGTCTTGATTTGTCGACCGCCGCCATGAAGGCGCTCTGGACCGGGCGCACCTCGCTGATCAGCCGATCAATGGCGCCGGTTCGGGTGCCATCGGCCACCAGCTTGCGCACCTCGTCGTGCTTCTCGACGTAGTTTGTCTGTGCGGTAATCAGGCTGGCCGGCAGCGTCCGGCTTCGGTCGTCGACGATGTCGCTGGCGATCACGGTCTTGGGATATTTCTCGTGGGTGACGTGGTTCATCTGGAGGTTGAACTGGGCAAGCCGATTCACGCCAACCACCGCCATGGCAAGCATGAGCAGCGTCAGCAGTCCGAATTCCAGCCAGAGACGACGGCTGACGGTAATGTTGGCAATCTTCACTTGTTCCCCCCGGTTGTAAAACACGCAATGACAAGATTGCTGTTGGAAACGCTTTGGGTATGGCAGTGGAAGATGACGATTTACTATTTTGAGCAACCGCATCGGGCTGAAGGCAATGCACGCACGGCGGCTCTTTTTATGATTGTTCAGCAGCGCAAAGGAATAACTCCGATACATCGCGGGACAACTCATCATACGACCGCGCGACCCGGCGGCGATGGGCGGAAATGAGAGGGGAATACAGGTCTGTTCGGGCTTGGAGGCCTGTTCCGATGCCGTTTGGCAAGAAAGTCGCTGCGCAAACGAAAGCTCCCCGGCATGCAGGCCGGGGAGCGGGAGGAAGAGAGAAGACGGAGAGGGGAGCCGTCCGGCGCCTCAGGTCAGCTTGTTCTTGGCCAGCGGCGGATTCTTCGAGAAGTACTTCTTGATGCCGGTCATGATGGCATCGGCCATGTCATCCTGATAACTATTGTCGGTAAGCTTGGCTTCTTCTTCCGGATTGGAGATGAACGCCGTCTCGATCAGGATGCTGGGGATGTCCGGCGCCTTCAGCACGGCAAAGCCGGCTTGCTCCACGGCGCCCTTGTGCAACTTGTTGATGCCGCCGATTTCCTTGAGCACGGCGTTGCCGATGCGCAGGCTGTCGTTGATCTGGGCGGTCGTCGACAAGTCCAGCAAGACGCTCGCCAATTGCTTGTCGTGGGTCTTGATGTTGACGCCGCCGATCATGTCGGCCGAATTTTCCTTGTTGGCGAGCCAGCGCGCCGCAGTCGAACTGGCGCCTTTTTCAGACAGGGCAAACACCGAGGAGCCGCGCGCGGTCGGTTGCACGAAGGCGTCCGCGTGGATAGAAATGAACAGGTCGGCCTGCACCTTGCGCGCCTTTTGCACGCGCATGCCCAGCGGCACGAAGAAGTCGGCGTCGCGGGTCAGCATGACGCGCATGTTCGGCTGCTCTTCGATCTTTTTCTTGAGCCGCTTGGCGATGGACAGCACCACGTCTTTTTCGCGGTTGCCGCGGCTGCCGATGGCGCCGGGATCTTCACCGCCGTGGCCGGGATCGAGCGCGATGGTGATCATGCGCGTCAATTGCAGCTTGGTGTCGTCCTGCGGTCTGGCCTTGGCGGCGAACGGCGGATCTTCATCCTGCACTTGCGGCGCAGTTTTTTGGTCCGGCTTAGTGTCGGGCCGGGCGTCGGCCAGCGGCGGCCTCACTTCGGCCTGCTGATCCTTGGGCCAGTTGCCCTTCTGGATCAGTGCGGCGATCGGGTCAGGCGGGTTGGCCGGGTAGAGGTCAATGACGAAACGGTATTTGTATTCGCCGACCGGCTCCAGCGTGAACACCTGCGGCTTGATCTCGTCCTTCAGGTCGAACACCAGCCGCACCACGCTGGGGCGGTTCTGGCCGACGCGGACTTGCTTGATGTAGGGATCATTGGGCTGGATCTTGGCGACCAGGTCTTTCAGCGTCGAATTGAGGTCGATGCCTTCGATGTCGACCACCAGGCGTTCCGGATTCTTGACGATGAAATGGGTGACCTTGAGGTTGCTGTCGTTTTCCAGCGTGACGCGGGTATAGTCGTCGGACGGCCACACGCGCACCGCGAGGATTTGCGATGCCAGCGCCGGCAGGGGAGTCAATACGGAGACGAGGAGCGTGCCGCCTGCCTTGAGGATGGTGCGGCGAGTCTTGGATGTCACAGATTTGGAGCGAATTTCAGTCGAGCGAGGCATTGATGACCCTTGTCAGACAACGCTCGTAATTCTACATCACGTCCGTGTCCTGCAACCGTTAGCGAGATATTGATATCGGGAGCAGGCAACACGGGGTCGCCCTTTTCCGGCCATTCGACGATGCAGATGCTGTTTTCGTTGAAATGTTCACGAAAACCCGCATCCAGGAACTCTTCCGGGCTGGCCATGCGGTAGAGGTCGAAGTGGATAACGGTTACCATGCGGTTTGCCAGCGTCACCTCATACGGTTCGGCCAGCGTGTAGGTCGGGCTTTTGACGCGTCCGGCATAGCCGGCGGCATGCAGCAGCGCCCGCGTGAGCGCGGTCTTGCCGGCGCCGAGGTCGCCGTGCAGGTAGATCGCCATGCCGGGTTCCAGCACCTGGGCCAGCGCCGCGCCGAGGGCTGCGGTGCCGGCTTCGTCCTGCAAATGGGTGTGACGCGATGGCTGCATAAATTAATTGAGCTTGTTTGAAGCGACGTATTGAAAACGATGACTGACCTTGTAGCACTTGCCGACACCATCAAAGCCTGGGGGCGCGAACTCGGGTTTGCCGACCTGCGCATTGCCGACGTCGACCTGTCGCATCGGGAGGCGGGATTCCAGGCGTGGCTGGACAAGGGTTACCACGGCGAGATGGATTATATGGCAAGCCACGGCGTGAAGCGCGCCCGGCCTGCGGAACTGGTGCCGGGCACGGTGCGCGTGATCACCGCGCGCATGCCATACCTGCCGCGCGACACCGGCGCCGACTGGCGCCAGCGCGAAGAAGCACGCGGCGCCGACGGCAGCGCCGCGGTCGTCTCGCTGTATGCGCGCGGTCGTGATTATCACAAGGTCTTGCGTGCGCGGCTGCAGCAACTGGCCGGTCGCATCGAGAAGGAGATCGGCGCCTTCGGCTATCGCGTCTTCACCGATTCGGCGCCTGTGATGGAAGTCGCGCTGGCGGAAAAATCCGGCCTCGGCTGGCGCGGCAAGCACACCTTGCTGCTCAACCGTGAAGCCGGCTCCATGTTCTTCCTCGGCGAACTGTTCACCGACCTGGCGTTGCCGGTCGATGAACCGGTCACGCCGCATTGCGGCCAGTGTCGCAGCTGCATCGACGTCTGCCCCACGCAAGCGATCGTGGCGCCTTACGAACTCGATGCGCGCCGTTGCATTTCCTACCTCACCATCGAGCTCAAGGGCAGCATCCCGGTCGAGCTGCGCAGCCTGATCGGCAACCGTGTCTACGGCTGCGACGACTGCCAGCTGTATTGTCCGTGGAACAAGTTCGCCCAGACCTCGACCTTGCCTGACTTCGACGCGCGTCATGGTCTCGGCAGCGCCTCGCTGATCGAGTTGCTGAACTGGAGCGAGGACGATTTCAACCGCAACACCGAAGGCAGCGCCATCCGCCGCGTCGGTCACGAACGCTGGCTGCGCAACATGGCGGTCGGCCTCGGCAATGCCGCCGGCACGCACAAGGGCGATGCGAAAATTGTCGCCGCCTTGCGCGCGCGCCTCGACCATCCATCCGAACTGGTGCGCGAACATGTCGAGTGGGCGCTCGCGCAGCATTCCTTGTAAAGTGTTGTCTCCACAAAAAACAACGATGGAGACAAGCGATGTCAAAAATGAAACCCCTGTCGCTGGCGTTGCTGCTCTCGGGCTGCGCCGCGATGTCGCTGGCGCATGCAGCACCGGAGAATGCCGTCACCGAAACCCTGCGCATCCCCGGCCTGCACAAGAAGGCCGAGATCCTCGTCGATAAATGGGGCGTGCCGCACATCTACGCCGCCAGCCAGGACGACGCGTTCTTCGTGCAGGGCTTCAACGCCGCGCGAGACCGTCTGTTCCAGATTGATTTGTGGCGTCGCCGCGGACTGGGCCAATTGTCCGAAGTGTTCGGTCCGGCCTACGTCGCGCAAGACCAGGCGACACGCTTGTTCCTCTATCGCGGCGACATGCGGCGCGAATGGAAATCCTACGGCAAGCATGCCGAACACGTGGCGACCGCCTTCGTCGCCGGCATCAACGCCTATGTCGACTATGTCACGGCGCATCCCGAGCGGCTGCCGTACGAGTTCAAGCAGCTGGCCTACCTGCCGGCGCGATGGCAGGCCGAAGACGTGGTGCGCATCCGCAGCCACGGCCTGACGCGCAACCTCACCAGCGAGGTCGCGCGCGCCAATGTCGCCTGCAAGGCCGACCTCAAGTCCGATCAGATTCGCTTCGGCCTGACGCCGAAGTGGGAAGCGATCATGCCGCAAGGCCTCGATCCCTGCCTGCCCAAGGACTTGCTCAAGGTCTTCGGACTGGCCACGCAAAACGTCAAGATCACCAAAGAAAGTCTGAGCACCGCAGTCGACGATCACGGCGCGGCTATCCGCATTGCCGCCGCCGAGAATCCCGAAGAGACCATGGAAGGCAGCAACAACTGGGTGGTCTCTCCGGCCAAGTCCGCCACCGGCCGCGCCATCATGGCCAACGATCCGCATCGCGCGTATTCTGCACCATCGCTGCGTTACATCACGCACTTGAGCGCACCAGGCATGAACGTCATCGGCGCCGGCGAACCGGCCTTACCGGGTGTGTCGATCGGCCACAACGGCACCATCGCATTCGGCCTGACGATCTTCAACATCGACCAGGAAGATCTCTACGTCTACGAACTCAATCCCGACAATCCCGACGAGTACAAATACCAGGGCAAGTGGGAGCGCTTCAAGGTCCTGCGTGAACCGATCACGGTCAAGGGCGGCGCGCCTGCCACTGCCGAACTGAAGTTCACGCGACACGGTCCGGTGATCTTCGTCGAGAAGGAAAAGAACCGCGCCTTCGCTGTGCGTTCCGGCTGGTTGGAACCGGGCATGTCGCCCTACTTCGGCAGCATTGACTACATGCGCGCCAAGAATTTCAAGTCCTTCAAGCGCGCCATGCTGAACTGGGGTGCGCCGACCGAGAACCAGGTCTACGCCGACGTCAAGGGCAACATCGGCTGGGTGCCGGGCGGACTCGCACCGAAACGTCCGAACTGGGACGGCTTGCTGCCGGTGCCGGGCGACGGTCGTTATGAATGGGCTGGATTCTGGACCGGCGACGAGTTGCCGTCGACCTACAATCCCAAGCAGGGCTGGTTTGCTTCGGCCAACCAGATGAACCTGCCGGATGACTATCCTTATCGCGAACGCAAGCTCGGCTTCGAGTGGACCAACAACTCGCGCTTCTCGCGCATCAGCGAAGTGCTGGCATCGTTGCCGAAGGTGTCGCTGGAAGATTCGATGCGCCTGCAAAACGACGACCTGGCGATTCCCGCACGCCGGCTAGGCGCGCTCCTCAAACCGCTGAGCTCGTCCGATGTGCAGACGCAAGCGGCGTTGGCTATCTTCAACAGCTGGGATTACGTCGAGCGCGTCGATTCAGCACCGGCCGCGTTATATGAAGTCTGGCTCACGCGCCATCTGGGCAAGGCCTTCAAGGAGGCCGTGCTGAGCAAGGAAGCCGCTGCCGCAATGGGCGCGCCCGACGTTGCGGTAATGCTCGACACGCTGGAGCAGCCGCAGGCCAGGTTCGGCGCCGACGCGACGAAGAAGCGCGACGATGTCTTGCTGAGCAGCCTCGCCGGCGCCTATGCCGAGATGATCAAGTTGCAGGGCGACGACGCCAGCAAATGGCAATGGGGCAAGCTGCATCACAACCTGATGGAGCATCCGCTGGCCGGCGTGGTGGACGAGGCGACGCGCGCCAAACTGAACGTCGGACCGCTGCCGAAACACGGCGGCGCCTATTCGCCGAACCAGTCGACCTATCGTCCCAGCGACTTCCGCCAGACCAACGGCCCGTCGTTCCGCGTGGTGGTCGATGTCGGCAACTGGGATAACTCCAAGGCGGTCAATTCGCCCGGGCAGTCAGGCGATCCGGACAGTCCGCATTATCGCGACCTGGCCGACAAGTGGCTGAACGGGGAATACTTCCCGTTGCTGTATTCGCGCAAGGCAGTGGAGCAGGCTACGGTGCAGAGGATCGTGCTGGAGCCTGGACACTGATTAGTGATGGTGTGATTCGGATCATGATGGTGCAATGAAAAAGCCGGTGTCTCTGCTGGAGACACCGGCTTTTTTATATTGTGATTTTATTTAAACCTGATCCTACTTAAATGTGAATCGAACATCGTTGACTACTTGTGTTTTCCCCCAATGGAAATTGCATAGTCGCGCAACCTCATGACCATTTTTACTTTCAGGGACACATCCGCCTGTGATTTTAATTGGATTGCTTCCCTGTTTCGATAATGGAAATTCCAGGGTCTCACCCGGCGGAATAGTATGTTCCAGCTCCACTTTTTCCGAGTAATCGTCGACCAAGGCAAAGATCAGCACACCGTCGGCTTTCATGGTGTATAGATCGTGTTGAAAAGCAGCGCCAGGATGCATGCACATCTCAATGATGGTTGTTTCTACTAGCTGCTGCTGACATTGCGCTGGCTCTGCGGCGTTGGACGCTACAGAAATTAGAGATAGCGCGAAAAATGTAATTACCGACAATTTCATAAATTCTCTTTGCTGAATGGAGGTTCTTTATATTGAGATCACACTTAGCGATTAAGTGTTTTTATTTTATTTTTGAATTCCTGAATAGGTGACGCAGGATAGCCTGATGTGTCGCAACTCTTGGTCGTTGCAAATTTACGATTTTCAATTGATTTGGCTTCATATTGATTGAAGGCGGTAGCAAAATTTGACGGAGCTTTTTGTTCAATTAAGAAAAGCTGCGCATATGCATTTTCCGGATTCTTGTCGCCGCCATACGTTTTATCAAAGTTTCTGGCGGCCCACTCATTGAGCGTTGTCGCTACCTCGGCATGTTGATCACATGTAAGTTTTTCGCCAAGATTTGGAAAAGACGTGGCACACGCAACGATCATTAGTGGAGAAATTGCGAGAACACCGACGTGGCAAAGGTTTTTCATTTGAAGATTCATGTCTAAGATGATTTGTAGCTCGTTTGAAAGAGTCGGGAATACCTAAGTCAATGATTTTGACGCATCATCAAGTATCGCCCGACGCGATTTCTTTTGATATGGTTCTAGTTCGATTTTTTTGGAAAAGAAAGCCCGGAAATAGAAATTTCAAATGAGGCGGGTTCTCTGATACTTTAGTTTTCTTCGTTCTTGAGAGCGTTCTGGTCCAACGTGTTTGTGCAGATGTGTTAATTGGGTCAATGCACCAGCATCAGCCAGAACGGAATCGTTACTGCAGACACCAGCGTGCCGAGTGAAATCAGGAAGGCCGTCATCGGGCCGTTGCCGCCCATGCGTGCAGCGAGGATGTAGCAGCTCGACGCCGTCGGCAGCGAACAGAACAGCACGACGATCTGCAGCTGCAACTGCGGAAGTGCGAGCCAGCGTCCCAGCGCATAGGCGACGGCCGGCACCGCCAGCAATTTGACGGCGGTGAAGTAGGTCGTCATCAGTTTGTCTTCACGTATTCCCGACAGGCGCAGACCCGCGCCGACCATCAGCAGGCCCAGTGCAATCGAGGCGCTACCCAGGCGTGACAAGACCGCACCCGCCACTTCCGGCAAGGTGAAACCGCACAGCGCGAACAGCAGGCCGGAGCCGGTAGCGATCAGCAAGGGATTGCGCGCCAGCTCGCGGGCCAGGTTGCCGCTGCGATGGGCCAGCGCATGCACGGCGGCCATGTTGCACAACGGGACGCCGAAGCCGATCAGCAGCGCCATCAGTCCGACGCCTTTTTCACCCGCCAGGCGCGACGCCAGCGCCAGCGCAATATAGGAATTGAAGCGGAACGCGGTCTGCATGCCCGATTCGTAGGTCATCGGGCCGGCTTTGATGAAGGGTTTGCCGATCCAGCTCAGGGCCACGCCGGACAGCAGCGCCAGCACGCCGACCTCGACGAATCTTCCGGTAGTCCCAAGATTGAGCTGCAGGCGCGCCGTCGAATAGAACAGCAGCGCGGGGAACAGCAGGTAATACACCATTTTTTCCATGCCGGCCCAGAACGCGTCGCCCCAGTCGGTGATGCGGAAGATGATCGCTCCCATCAGGATCAGGATGAAATCGGGCAGCAGAAGCGAGATGACTTGCATGGGCAATAAGAAGATGACGGCGGGACGTTACTGTAAAGGAGGCGTTACTTCAGCAGGCGCGCGAGTTCGACGGCGGTCTTGACGTTCATTTTGTCAAAGATATGGGCGCGATGCACTTCTACCGTGCGCATGCTGATGCCGAGTTCATCGGCGATGATCTTGTTCATTTTTCCGGCCAGGATCAGGTCCAGCACTTCGCGCTCGCGCGAAGACAGCGCTTCCAGACGCATGCGCACCGCATCCTGTTCGCCGGCTTCGCGCGAGACCTGCAGTGCTTCCAGCACGCGGTCCATGAGCTGATTGTCGTTGAACGGTTTTTCAAAGAAATCGAAGGCGCCGTTCTTGAGCATGTCGACCGCCATCGGCACGTCGCCATGGCCGGTCAGGAAAATCACCGGACGTCGGCGCGCGATGCCGCGACTCTTGAGCGTGTCGAACAACGCGACGCCGCTCTGCTCCGGCATGCGCACGTCGAGCAGGATGCATTCGCCGTCGGCGTCGAAACTGTCGGGGCCGGCTTGATCCATCGCCGCCAGGAACGCCGCGGCGCCGGCGTAGGCGACGGCGGGAATGGCGCGCGATTGCGCCAGCCATGTGAGCGAATCGCGGATGATCTCTTCGTCGTCAACAATGTGCAGCATCGATGCTATGAGAAATAGTGACGCTTGGCCGAAGGCGCGCGCTTTTGTTCTGGTTCAACCGGCGGAATCCTGCACGGGCAGGGACGGCAAGGAAAATCGGAAGATTGTACCTCCTGCGGGGTTGTTGGCATAGGTCAGCGTGCCGCCGTGGAACTCGATGGTGGTGCGGCAGATATTGAGTCCCATGCCCATGCCTTCGGCCTTGGTCGAGAAGAACGGCGAGAACAGGGCGGCGGCGACTTCCGGCGAAATGCCGTGGCCTTGGTCGATAACCGACACCACCACCGATTGCTGGGTCGATTGTTGCGACGATGTCTGCCGGTCGAGCGCGGCGGCGATGCGCAGGATGCGGCGCTCCGGCGCGATTGCCGCCATCGCCTGGATGGCGTTGCGGGTAAGGTTGAGCAGCACCTGCTCAAGCAGTACCGCGTCGCCCAGCACATTGGGCAGGTCGGCCGGGATCGCGGTCTGCACCACCACCAGGAATTGCTGCGCCTGCAATTCGACCAGCGGCGCAATGTTGTCGACGATGCTCTTGATCGACACCGGCTGGCGCGTCGGCTCGCGCTTCTTGACGAACTGGTGGACGCTGCGGATGACGTTGCCGGCGCGCTGCGCCTGGGTGTTGATTTTTTCAAGCGCGGGCTGCAGCGAGGCCGGATCGATGGCGCCGTTCTGCATCATGTTGAGCGCGCCCGTGGTGTAGCTGGAGATCGCCGCCAGCGGCTGGTTCAGCTCATGCGCCAGGGTCGAGGCGATTTCGCCCATGCTGGCCAGGCGTGCGCCGGTCTGCAGTTTTTCTTCCTGCATGCGATTGAGGTCTTCGGCGCGCTTGCGGTCGGTGACGTCGAGGATCGATCCCATCCAGCCGGTCTGCCTGCCGTTCTGGTCCACCAGCGGCGACTCGAAAATCAGGACCGGGAAACGCTCGCCGTCCTTGCGCTGGAAAATGGTCTCGAACTGCGGCGTGATGCGGCCGGCCAGCACTTTGGAGAAGCGCTCCTGGTATTCATCCATCGCCTCCGGCGCCCAGTAAGGCATCGGCGGAATCTTGCCGACCAGTTCGTCGGCAGGGATGCCGACCATGGTGCAGAAGGCCGGATTGACGTAGGTGATGCGGCCTTCCAGGTCGCGTGCGCGCATGCCGGTGACCAGCGAGTTTTCCATCGCGCTGCGGAACGACACTTCATGCACCAGTGCTTCTTCCGCCGTCATGCGGCGGTTGATGTCGCGCCACAGCGCCCACAGGCTCCACAACAAGCCGAGCGACAGCACGATGACCGAGCCGACCAGCAGATTGGGCAGCAACTTCGGCGCGCTCTTGGTGCTGTTGGTGTGCAGCCGCAGCGTCAGGCCGGGCAGTTCCAGTTCGCGCCGGTGCGTATAGACGTTGAGGCCGGGACCGCCGGCGGTGCGCCGCGCGACCACCTTGTCGTCGGTGTCGGTGAGCACGATTTCGTTGTCCTGGGCGAACCACCACGGCACCATTTCGTTGAGCACGCGCGCCACCGAATAACTGGCGACGACGCTGCCCAGGTAATGGTTCTCGCGGAACAGCGGGATGTGGTAATCCATCACCACCGGTTCGGCGATCCCGGGCGGCACTGCGGGGGCGCTGTAGATCGGACGGCGAATGGTGCGCGCCTGTTCTTCGGCCAGTTGTGACGGCGTCGAGAGTTCGTGGCGCGGGACCGGGAAGTCGTCGGTCGAGGCAATCGGCTTGCCCTCGGCGCTGAGCCAGGTGACGCGATAGAACTCGCGGTTGTTGCGCAGCAGCGCGTTGAGGCGGCTGCGGAACTGGTCCTTTTTCAGATGCTCGTTGACGATCTCGCGTGCGATCAGGCGCATGCTTTCATCATCGCGGCTGAGCTGGAAGCGTATCGCCTGTTCCACCCACAGCGAATCGGCGATGAGTTGCTCCTGGCGTTCGCTCGACTCCATCTGCTGCGCCTGGCGCGGCAGCCAGATCAGCGTCATCAGGAACAGCAGCACCAGCAGGATGGGCATGACCCAGCGCAGCAGGTGGCGACGACCCGGCGACAGCAGATGCGAGGGTGATGAAGTGTGCTGCTGGGTCATGAGGTCCGGTAAGAGGCGATGGGGAGTGGTGCGCGTAGTTTATCGCGGGCGCCGTTAAAGAAGCGGATGTTGCGGCGCGTCATGCAAATTGTGGTTATCCACAATTGTGTCAGCATTTTGTCATGGCAAAATGCGCTCAGTCAGAATTGCGACCACGCCTTTTCCATATTTTTCAAAACCAAAAAAGGGGACAACCATGAAACTCAAGTCACTAGTTTTTGCACTTGCCGCGGCAACCATCATCGCCGGCAACGCCTTCGCCCAGGCGCCGATCATCATCAAGTTCAGCCACGTCGTCGCCAACGACACCCCCAAGGGCAAAGGCGCCGAACGCTTCAAGGAGCTGGCCGAGAAAGCCACCAAGGGCCGCGTGAAGGTCGAGGTTTATCCGAACAGCACGCTGTACAAGGACAAGGAAGAGCTGGAAGCGCTGCAACTGGGCGCGGTGCAGATGCTGGCGCCGTCGCTGGCCAAGTTCGGTCCGCTGGGCGTGAAGGAATTCGAAGTATTCGACCTGCCGTATATTTTCCCAAGCAAGGAAGTGCTGTATCGCGTGACCGAAGGTCCGATCGGCAAGGACCTGTTCAAGAAGCTGGAGCCCAAGGGCATCACCGGCCTGGCGTACTGGGATAACGGTTTCAAGGGCATGTCGGCCAATAAGCCGTTGCACGTGCCGGCCGATTTCCGCGGCCTGAAGATGCGCATCCAGTCGTCCAAGGTGCTCGATGCGCAAATGCGCGCGCTCGGCGCCAATCCGCAAGTGCTGGCGTTCTCTGAGGTCTACCAGGCGCTCCAGACCGGCGTGGTCGACGGCACCGAGAATCCGCCATCGAACCTGTACACCCAGAAAATGCATGAAGTGCAGAAGCACGTGACGGTCTCCGATCACGGCTACCTGGGCTATGCGGTGATCGTCAACAAGAAGTTCTGGGACGGCCTGCCGGCTGACATCCGCACCGCGCTGGAAGGCGCGATGAAGGACGCCACCAAGTACGCCAACGCCATCGCCCAGCAAGAGAACGACGCTGCACTGGCCGCCGTGCAAAAGACCGGCAAGACCACCGTCTACCGCCTCAACGACAAGGAAAAGGCTGAATGGCGCAAGGCCTTGGCGCCGGTGCAGACGCAAATGGCCGACCGCATCGGCAAGGATCTGATCGCCGCGGTCAACAAGGAAGCAGCAGCGTTGGGTCAGAAGTAATCGCCTCGGATATAACAACGGCCGACGCAGGCATGCACAGGGTGCCGCCTGCGTCTGAAAAAACTGACAGGGATGGATGGAATCCGGCGGCGCTCGCTCACCGGTTTTTCTATCCCGATGAGGAGACGCAATGTTGAAATTTCTGGACCACCTGGAAGAGTGGCTGATCGCCTTCCTGATGGCGGCCGCGACCGTCATCATCTTCGTGGCGGTGTTGCACCGCTATGCCTCCGGCCTGCCGATTCCCTGGCTGCAGGACCAGCTGATACAAATCAACACCAGCTGGGCGCAGGAGCTGTGCATTTTCATGTTCGTGTGGATGGCCAAGTTCGGCGCCGCATACGGCGTGCGCACCGGCATCCACGTCGGCGTCGACGTGCTGATCAATCGCATGAACACGCCATGGCGCAACAAGTTCGTGGTGCTGGGCCTGCTGGCCGGCGCGCTGTTTACCGGTATCGTGGGCACACTGGGCGCTCAGTTCGTCTGGGAAATTTCTCAGCATTCGAGCACGTCCGAAGTGCTGGAAATACCGATGTGGATGGTCTACATGGCCGTGCCGCTGGGTTCTTACCTGATGTGTTTCCGTTTCCTGCAGGTCTGCTGGGCCTTCATCAAGACCGGTGAATTGCCCAAACACGACCACGCCTATGTCGAAGGCCTCGACGAAGAAATCGCAGGAGGAAAAGTATGAACGCAGCCATTATCTTCGTCCTGCTGTTCGGCCTGATGCTGACCGGGATGCCGATCTCGATCTCGCTCGGCCTGACGGTGCTGACGTTCTTGTTCACCATGACCGACGTGCCGATCCAGTCGGTGGCGCTGAAGCTGTTCACCGGCATCGAGAAGTTCGAGATCATGGCGATCCCGTTCTTCATCCTGGCCGGCAACTTCCTCACGCACGGCGGCGT